>OIWQ01000131.1_pt1 | contig 90503 bp, 81 predicted proteins | sample 1587571 | NCBI WGS metagenome assembly OIWQ01 (sample SAMEA3888910, study PRJEB22519) | human gut metagenome | biome: human gut; feature: human-associated habitat; material: faeces | place: Denmark | collected 2010
CCCAAAGCAAGGATGCTTTGGTTGCTTGCCAAAAGTTTTGCACGATGCAAAACCAGCAGAGCAAGCAACACTCGACACCCCATTTTTAATATTTACAAGAGGTTTTTCGACAGTCTGAAACCGCTCATTAAGAGCGGTCGGAATTATTTCTTATCTTTCTTTACATTGATTTCGGGAATAGCCACATTGTCGTAATTTACCGGCTCTTCGTCTGTTTCCTCGGTATCGCTTTGTTTTTGCTGTTTTGCATATACTTCGGGAAAAGCGAGATTGTCATAAAGAACATTGTAGTTTTCCTCCGAATGTCCTGCTTTATCATTCATTTTTTCTTTTTTCTTTTTCTGCTTGTCTTTATCTTTGCCGAACATATAAACCCCTCCAAAAGCAAACCACTGCAGGTTTACAACATATTTATAAAGAACGTGATGGTGATACTGTTGAGAAAATCCGCAAACAGACTGCCTATAAGCGGAACAAGGAGATACGCCTTTACAGACGGTGCATACCTCTGACATATAGCCTGCATATTGGCCATTGCATTTGGTGTTGCACCCATACCGAAGCCGCACATACCGGCTGTCAGCACTGCCGAGTCATAATCTCTGCCCATAATTCTGTATACGACAAAATAGGAATACAGGAACATCAGCAGTACCTGTCCGCCGAGCATAATTATCAGCGGTAATGCAAGGTCGGCGAGCTGCCAGAGCTTCAGTGTTATCATTGCTATTCCGAGAAATAACGACAGGCATATACCGCCGAGGTCGTTTATTTCGCCCATATGAATGGTGATTTTGCCCGTGTATTCGCCGATATTACGCATAAGAGCGGCAACAATCATCGCACCGATGTATATCGGGAACGTCATTCCCGTCATAGTCAGCAGGTAGGAGATTACCGTGCCTGCGCCGACAGCGAGTACAAGCTGATATACGGCGGGAGCGTACATAGAGAAGTGACGCTCGTGCTTCTTGCCTTCTTCGACAAGTAGGCTGTCATCTTCGGGTACGACTGTCTTTAATAGGTCGTGCTTTACTATAAGCCGTCTGCCGATAGGTCCTCCGATAAGGCTTCCTGTGACAAGTCCGAATGTAGCCGTCGCAGTACATAGTGTGGTAGCTCCCGATACTCCGAGATCCTCAAGAACAGGACCGAACGCACCTGCCGTACCGTGACCGCCGACCATAGGAATTGAGCCTGTACACATACCTATAAGAGGATCAAGTCCGAGCAGATTTGAAAGTCCGAGTGCGGTGAAGTTCTGTCCGATTATCAGCAGTATGACCAGTATCAGAAATACTATCATCGACTTTCCGCCGCTTTTGAGAACTTTAAGGTTTGCCTGGAAGCCTACAGATGTGAAGAACAGTACCATACAGACTTCTTTCAGTGTATCATCAAAGCTGACGTCTGCAAGACCCGTGCCATGCAGAATGCAGGTGAGTATTGCAAACAGCAGACCGCCTATAACGGGAGCGGGAATGCAGAACTTTTCAAGGAAATGTATCTTTTTGCGCAGAAATGCGCCAAGCATCAGGACAAGCACAGCTATTGCTACTGTCTGATACATATCAAGTGCTATGCTCATCTTGTTACTCCGTTTCTACGTTTATTCCGTTTTCGCCGTAATACTCGGCGGCACCCGGATGAAACGGGATATTGATGCCGTTGACAGCTGATTTTCTGTCGGTTACGATATTTACGGGAAGTGCGTTTTGTATGGTTTCTGAGTTATCGAAAATCGCTTTGGTTATCGCTTTCACTGTGTCCTTAGGGCAAGAGTTTCCTGCAAGCAGTACAGCGGTAACACCTATAGTCTTGACGTCTTCGGTCTGACCTTTGTAAGTGCCTGTCGGTATCGTGCAGGCAGAGTAGTAGCCATAGGAGCTTACAAGGTCGTCTATCTTGTCGCTGTCAAGCGAAACAAGACGAGTAGCGCCCTTGTCGCAGAGTGATTTTACAGTAGGATTAGGTGCACCGATAGTGCAGAAAAATGCGTCTATAGTGCCGTTTTCAAGCTGACTTGCGGCATCCTTGTAATCAAGGTTTACCGCCTTTATCATATCCTCGGCAATGCCGTATGAAGTCAGTATCTGCCTTGCGTTATGCGCAGTACCGGATTCTTCTTCGCCGATGCTTACAGTCTTTCCTTTAAGATCCGAAACGCTTTTTATATCACTGTCACTGCGTACGGCAATCTGACAGCTTTCGGTGAACAGTCCTGCTACTGCGGCGAAATCATGGTATTCTTCTTTAAAGCCGTTTCTGCCGTTCCACGCATCGTCTATTATGTCGGTCTGAACCACTGCCATCTGAAGATAGTTTTCTGAAAGCAGACGCATATTTGCGGCAGAGCCTGCCGTTCTTTTTATATTGATATTGTAGCTTTCGAGCGAATCTATAGCATTCAGTTCACTGCCGAAAATGTAGTAATTTCCGCCCTCAGCCGCCGTGCCGATTCTCACTTTGTCACTTAGGTCGCAGCCGCATAAAAGCAGTATTGCACTGCATAACAGCGGTATCAAGAATTTTTTCATTTTTCACCTCAGGTTATATTGTATAAAAGATATTGTAGCAAGAATTTATTGTAATGTCAAGTAGAAGAAGTTGACGGTTGAGGGGATATGTGGCAAAAACGGAGAGGTGGTTATACCTGTAATGTTTGTGCATTTTCCGAATGTATATTCACTGATACTTGTAATCGGATCCGGAATAGTTACACTGTTACATTGCAGATAAATTTACATACAAAAGCAAGGCAGAAAACAAAAACAAGCCGTATTTCTACGACTTGCCATAATTACTAATTTGTTTTACGAGAGCATAAAACTGTAAGATCTGCTATCTGCCGTTTTTCATCCCCCGAGATAGACCTTAAAATTCCTCTCAAGCAACGTTTTCACCAGCTCTTCGTTGCTCCTTATCCTGTGCTGTGTTTCTATTCCGTAGGCACTGTCAAAGTCGGTGCTGTGCAGATCGCTTCCTGCGGTGATAACCGTATCTGCATTACCGAAAACACGGATTGCTTTTTCGTTTTCAATATCACGATTTCCTCTGTTGTAGCCCTCAATGCCGTCAACTATCGAAATATCCGGTACTTCATCGTGATTTGTTATGTAATCTCTGTCACGGAAAGGGTGAGCGTAAGCAATAAATCCGCCGACTGAGTGGATCTCTTGTGCCCATATATTCAGATCGGCATTTCTCAGAAACGGACGTGATAAAAGAAATTCCGGCTCAAAGCCGTAGGCTAAAAATTCCTTGCCGTTACCGTAGCCTTCTTCAATGCCGAAAAACAGGTCAAAATCAAGTTCTTCGGCGATTTTTCTGCCGTTCGTGTATGCCTTGCTGTATTGCATAATAAGCTGTTCCCACGGCAGAGAACGTGAAACACAGGTGTTGCCTCTTATAAAATGGTTTGTTACAACAGCACCTGAAAAACCGATTTTTACATACTGCTTTATCATATCTTCTACCAAGCTTACAGCGCAGGCGCTGCCTTCTTTGGTGTGCATATGCAATTCGTATCTGTACATAAGAAACTCCTTTTGATTTGATGAATGTTCGGATATTATTATAACACATTTTGAGAGGTTTTGCAAAGGTATGTTTTATCAGAGTGCAGACTATGGCAAAACCCCGATTAAAAAGCAAATCGGGGTTTTGTCGAAGCTGTTATAGCTGAATTTAAATTTACAAACTCGGATAATTACGGGTTTATTGCGATGATTGCAGTGCTATTTTGCTAACTTTTGTTCGCCGTTCTCGCTTGTGTAATAAATATAATCGTAATCTCCCCACAGCGAACGTGGGATTATTTTTTCACCGCTTACAATTTCGCTGAGAATGCCTGTTGAAAGGTCGTAACGCTTGATGCTGTCCTTTTCGCTGATAAAATAGATGCTGTGAGCATCGTAAATCAAGCCTTCGGTTACAGGCTCGTCTATTATCAGTGACGCATTTTTATTTATGCCTACCTTATACAAACCGCTGTCTGTAACAAAGAAAAAATCTCTGTCATCGGTGAAAATTAAGGAGCTTGTCGTAAATATGCTTTCGCTGTCCTTAAAGGTAAGTCCGAACAGATTTTTTTCTACTCCTCGGGTGTTCTGAGCGATTGTTTGTGTTGAAAAGTCATTCAGGTCATAGTACCGCATCGCTTCGGTTCCGTCTTTGGCGATATACTCGACTAAAATGTAATGCTCGGTTATAAAGCAATGAATGAAAGTTTCGTCTGAAAAATAGCTCTGCGGAATATCGAGCTTTTCTTTGCTTGCAAGGTCAATCAGCGATATTGAAAATCCGCCGGAAGACTGATTGGTATCAAGAACGATTTCATATTTGCTTGTTTTCAGTTCATTTGTAAAGGGAATATTATATTCGCCGATCAAGGTATATGAGCCGCCTACAAGTTTCATTGTATCTTCGGGGTCGTAGCGGTTATTCGCAATACCGCACGAGGACAGAAGCAGTGAAGTGACAATGCACATAGTTGACAAAAGTGCCGCCTTGCGTATCTTTTTCATTTTTCTTTTCAGCCGGTTATTGCAGGAAAGAATCGTTCCTGCACAAGCTGCCGCCGAAAAAATCAGCAAACCGCATATAAGCACTGCAGTATACCAAAGAGGCACTCCCGAAAACTGCATATAATTGTTTTCGGAGGTCGGCGTGACATCACCATAAAAATAACCGTAGCCACGCATAGCCCCTGTAGGCAGAAGATAGCTGAGATTTGAGCGATTGCCGACATAGTCGACAACTATCTGCACAGTTACAAGCGAAAATACGCTTGCGGCATAGCTTTTAAAAAGCTCGGAAATAAGAATTGCAACCGAGACTATAAAAATGCTTCCCACCAGTTTAATAAGCTGGGTCTGAATAAACAGGCCGCCTATAGAAAGCTCTGCCGTGCAGTTCGTCATTATCACTATACCTCTTGCGGAATATGCCCAGTATTCAAAGGGAAGCTGTTTTGAAAGGCAGTATCCCTCAACCGTCGAGAGTAAAACCGATGCCACTGCGACCGCTAAGAGCAGAACTGCCGTTTTTGCCGCCATACTGCGTGACTGTCCTGCCGGAGTAGTACACAGGATATATCTTGTCCTGCTTGTATACTCTGTGATTACACTCAGACTGCATATAAGACAGATTGCAAGTACAAAAAGGTAATCGGCCGACGCATCACATATTATGGGGATATAGCTTACAGGCAGAATGTCGCATTGGCGTTCTTGCGCCTGCCGTACCTGTTCGACAGTTTTTTCAATCTGCTTTTTGATATTGAGGGTCGGTTCGTACAGCTTCATCTGCTCGTAATATTCAATATCCGATATTTTGTGTTCCAGACGCTGATCAATCATCTTATCGTATTGTTGACTTGCCGTTTTCAGCTGATTTTCAAGCTCGTCTGCACGGTCAGTTTTTTCTTCGGTCACTGCTCCTATAAACGGAGAGATTATCTCAAAATATTTCTCTCGCTCTGTGGCAGAGTCAAATCCGTATGTCTGCTTTGCGAGCGGCAGAGAAGATAGCAGTCTTACTATTACTACAGCTGCCAGAATTATTATTGCGTACTGTTTTATCAGTATCTTTTTCATCTCATATACAAATATTTTCATATAGCATTACTCCTCGCTTTTCTGGTAAGCCGTATCGCACGTTGCGGACAGGCGACAGCAAAGCAAATAAGATTTACTGTAACGCAAAGAAGTATTGTAAGTATCGGCAGGAAAATTATGTTAAGCACAGGGAAGCCAAGCACATTAACAAATTCCGCATCGGTGAAAAAGTTACTCATACATATCATAGAAAAAGGAGAGAATTGTGATGGTATAGAGCCGTGCAGATAGATAAGCGCACCTATTGCGCAAAAGCTCAGGGCGTAGGAAATGCCGATGTTTTTCTGGGTAGAGGATATGAGCAGTACAATTTCACCGATAAGCACAGTAAGCAGAAATCTCATAAACGCCGTAATAAGTATTGCGGTAAATATGCTTATGTCAAGCGGCGCATAAGTAAAGCTGTGTATCGCATATATCGGCTGCTCCAAAAATTCAATGCCGTACCGACAGCCGAAGGATAAAATATCCGTAAATGTCATTATCACCGTAATGGCGGCACAAAATGCGTACATACACAAATGCTTTGCAAAAAATACGCTTTTGACCTTTCCGCAGGCGCATATTATCTTGTCATCGCTGATAGCCTTTTGTTTTGAAAACGAGGGAGCAAATACAAACAGCACCATTATCATCGAAATAAAGGTAGAGAACTCATAGTCGAAGTAAAGGGCGTAAGTATCGTAATTGCCGTATACGTCTATATGACGGTTTCCGTACAGGCGTTCAATCTGCTGAGCCTCTCTCACCTTGTAGTCGTTTTTACCCTCGTAAAACGCAATTGCGGTCTGTGTTTTCTCTCTAAGCACAATGATATTGTTTATGTATTCTATCGCATATTTCATTTCTTCGATAACTTTTTCCGATGACCCGTTATCTCCGAATGCAAAGCCGGTATAATATCTGTCATCGGGCGTAGTCGGATAGTCGAAATCCGATGAGCTTACAATAGCCGACATTTCATTTCTGTATGCGGCTATCCGCTGTATCTTTTCATCGGTAATCTCACCTTTGTACGCCTGATAAATATTGTGCATAAGACCGTCGGCAAGATAATCCTGTGTGCCGTATAATTGAACAGTTTCACTGTGCTTGTACAGGCTTACAAGTATAAGAGCCGCAAACAACAGCAGAACGGGAAGCCGCAGTATATTCTTTTTCAGTTCATATTTAAACAGTTTCATATCACATATCTCCGAAATAATATATACATACGTCCTCAAGTGTAGGCGGCACTGAAACAGCGCCGTTTTCGGGATATTCATCGGATACTATTCTCAGGGTATACTTATTGCCGTCAGACACTGCGTTTGATACACGCATACGGTTCATATAGTCCATTACTTTGTCACTCTGTGCGGTTATCTCCCATACCTTGTCTGAAATATCGGAGCAAAGCTCCTCCTGCGTTCCTGTTTTTATTATCCTGCCGTCGTTCATAAGCACGACAGTTTTTGCTACATACGCAATATCGGTCACGATATGAGTTGCAAGTATTACTATTTTGTCTGCGGCAAGAGAGCTAATAACATTTCTGAAGCGTATACGCTCCTTTGCGTCAAGTCCGGCGGTAGGCTCGTCAAATATAAGCACCTTCGGTTCTCCGACTATAGCCTGTGCTATGCCGAGTCTTTGCTTCATTCCGCCTGAAAAAGCGCCGATTTTCTTGTCGGCATCCGCACGGAGATTTACTTTGCCGAGCGTTGTCAAAGCGTACTCGTCTGCATTATCGGGAGAGTATTTTTTCAGTGCCATTATGTACTTTATGTAGTCCTTTGCGGTAAAGTTGCGATAAAAGTCCATACCTTGCGGCATAAAGCCGAGATGCGACAAAAAGCTGTTGTCATTGCCGTCGGTAAAGGATATACTGCCGCTGTCCCTGCCGATTATCCCCGTTATAATATTTATCAGCGTTGATTTTCCCGCACCGTTGGGTCCGAGAAGTCCGTATACTCCCTCGGTAAGAGTGAGAGTAAAGTCTTCAAGTGCGTTTTTGCGTTTTTTACCCTTTGTGTATGATTTTGTGATACCTTCTAATTTAAGTTCCATTATTTTCCCTCGTTTGTTAAATTTAAAGCATACAGTGCATCTTTATAATGTGCTGTATGCTTAGCTTGTAGAAAAAGTCTGTTTTTGAAACAAACTTCTAACTTACTGTCCCTATCCCCCTGCCCCCTTTCCCAGGGAAAGGGGGGTTACTGGGGCTGCCGCCCTCACCCCGCTTGGGGCTTCGCCCCAAACCCCATTTTTGATAATGATAGAGGTTTTTCGATAGACTAAGCATACAGTGCGTCTTTATAACGTACTGTATGCTTTCTTCTGTTGAAAGTGTGTTGCCTTAACTGTCGGTGCTTGATTATCCGTAATTTTGGTTACGCTCTATCCTTTGGCCATATAGCTTCTGACTGAACAGTATGACTCATTATGCATTTCCCGTCGTCACGCAGGCAGGCGACAGGTAAAAAGACTATCGTGTCACATTCGCCCAGTATTTTCGAAAAATCCTGTGCTTCATATACATACAGCTTTCCCGGTTTCATATCTATGCTTTTATAAATACTTCCGTCCGGAAAAGCGTGGGGAGCACCGTTTACAAACATAGAAACAAGGTATCTGCCCTGTGAAGATATTTCACAGTCAAATTCACCGTCTTCACTTACCGATGTGATAAAACCCAGATCAAGCTTTCCGTTTTCATCAAAATTGAAATGTGAATGATATTCGGAATCGACATTTGCAAAGGGGCGTGTATTTTCAGTTATGGCTTTTGGGGCAATATTAGCCATTTCCGAGTATTTTTCTATAACCTCATCGGTTAAATCCAGTTCGGTAATACCGCTCTCTGAAATTTTATCCTTGGTGTAATTGGTTATCGGTGAATTAAGCGACATTTTAAGCACGTGGCTTGTAGCTGCCCGATGCATCAAAAAGCCCACAGGATATTCAGGCTGAAGTCTGAAAAGCGGGTTGTCTACTGTGATAATTGTAAGCTGCAGCTTTGTCAGGTCCTTATCCTTTTCGTTTATCTGCGGCTCAAAGCTGAGGGTGATTTTTTTGCGTGCAGTGTAATCTTCGTTTTCCTTTATGAAATCGTCCTTTTCATAGGTCTGAACATACATATATTGATCTTTTTGCTCGCCGTATGATATTTTCTGAAGTACGCCGTTTATCGCTATAAGGCATCCTGTTGATACATCTGTGAAAGATTCTTCCGATTTACAGCTCTGTTCTATACTGCAAGGCAATTCCATTATGCCACCGTTATATTCAACAGTGTCAACTTTGTCATCTATGTCACATAACACGTTTCCGTTTCCGAGTGAAATGAGTTTTTCCCGTGCTTTTGCGGATCTTTCCTCAGGTGTTAAATCTTCTTCGGAACGATCATTTTGCGATGCCGATATATCGGTGCTTTGCGAGATCTCAAAGTCTGCACTGACAAGCCCGCCCGATATAGCTTCAGGGGCTGAAGAACAGCCGGAGATGATGAGAGCAAGAAACGATGCTGTCAGAGGTTTTAAAAGTTTTTTCATGTTCATACTGACAATCTCCTAATAATTTCTTTTTTGTGGTAAATTTTCTTGCCGTCCGAAACAGTAAGTGTACAATACTGTTGTAATATAATCTGCAATTTTGTCGGACGTTTCAATATAACGTATGTTAGATATAGTGATATACAAGGGGAATTTTGTTGATATAACAAACGGAATTAACGTAATGAATAAATAATCTGATTTAATTATATCTCTGATATATTCCTTTGTCAAGTATTTTGATACGCATTTGTGATAGTTTTCTTGTACTTTTTATTAATGTCAGAGATAAACAGGGTAACAAATTAACTTATCGAATAGGGGAAGCAACAAACTGTAAAAGAATAAAGCCGCACATCATATTGAACGACGAGCGGCTTTTATTTTTTGGCACCCCCTGCGAGAATCGAACTCACAACTAACCCTTAGGAGGGGTTTATTATATCCATTTAACTAAGGAGGCGTGCTTGCATATTAAATTGACAGATAATATTATACACTATCCGCTTAGGATTTGCAAGCACTTTGCGAAAATTATTTATACAGTTTTCCGTCACAGACGGTCAGTATCCTGTCGGCATATTGGGCATCGGAAAGGCTGTGTGTGATAAGAATGACGGTTTTGCCGCATTTGTTGCGGGAGAGAAGCAATTCCATTACTTCCTTTCCGGAGCGGCTGTCAAGATTTCCGCACGGCTCGTCCGCAAGGATAAGGTCGGGGTCTGCGGCGATTGCTCTTGCGATAGCGACACGCTGCTGCTGTCCTCCCGAAAGCTCATACGGCTTGTGCGACAGCCTTCCCGAAAGTCCTACAGCTTCAAGCGCAGAAAGTGAGCGTTCAAGGCGTTTCGCTGTCGGGATACCTCTGTAAGTAAGAGGCAATGCTACATTTTCAACCACCGACAGTGTCGGTATAAGATTGAACGACTGAAAAACAAAACCTATCCTTTCGTTTCTTATACGGCTCAGCTCGTTATCAGCAAGCGTTTTGGTGTCAAGTCCGGAAAACATATATGTTCCGCTGTCGCAGGTGTCGAGCAGACCGAGAATATTCATCAGCGTGGATTTTCCCGAGCCGCTCGGACCTGTAATTGCTATGAACTCGCCCACGTTTACCGTAAGGCTGACGTTGTCCAGTGCCTGTACCGTACCGTCAGCCATTGTGTAGTGCCTTGATATGTCAGCGGCGTTTATCAGAGCATTTCCGTTTGCTTGATTGACATTCCTGCTTTCTTTCATAAGAGCCGACCTCCTTCGGTGAGAAATAACGGCAAGGCGAGGCGGTCGTGTTGGTTATTACGCCTGCGCCGTGAAGTCCGCAACAGCCGTCATGCTGATGTATGCAAGGCTCGCCGCATATTATCATATTCATTTTTCCACCCTCTTTTTGTGAGATTATAAAGCTATTTTTAGCCGCAACGACTGTAATATTCACAGCATTTCAGTAATATTTTCCGTAACGGCAGATAAACTAAGTAGGTAAAAAAGAAAAGGAGAATGAGTATGAATTACCGCAAAACATACAAAAAAAGAAAGGCGTTTCATATTACGATTATCGCAATTTCGGTTATTGCAGGGCTTTATTTCAATATGATGCTCCCCGGTGTTGTAAGGGATAACGTTCCTTGCGTGGACGTAATCTTCCCCGAAAGAACAGAATATATCCCGTCCGTAACCTGCAGCGGTACGGTAGGTTATTCACAGGTCAGGAGCATAAAAGAAGAAATACCGCTTATTATAAAGGAATATCTTGTGAATGTCGGCGACAGGGTAGACCAGGGACAGACGATAGCTGTTGTTGATAAGCAGGCAGTGTGTGATAAGCTGAGCAATATATACAGCGGTTCGGTATCAGATGTGCTGACGGCGGCGGAGCTTTCCGACAGGATACCTGAGGAAATACCGGCTTTGGTATCCGGAACGGTATGCTATCTTGCAAAAAGCGGAGAGCTTATAGATGCCGGAGCGGATATTGCAAGGGTAGGAGGCAAGGGCGCACTTGTGCTGAATGTTGCTGTGCCTGAACGCAATCTGTCGAAAATCAGAAAAGGGCAGACCGCATTGCTTACTCTGTCGTCTGTTGACGGAAAATTTGCAGGACAGGTGAAAAGCATCGGCAAAAGTACGAGAAAGCAATATCTCGGTGCCGTAGAGGAAACCGTAGCCGATGTTATGATAAGTATAGAAAGCCCGTCGGACAGGCTCAAAAGCGGTGACAGCGGATATGCGGAAATACAGACAGGTCTTAAGCGTGATATAGTTACCTTGCCTTACAGTGCGGTTATGCAGGATGAAAAAAGCGAATATATCTACGTTATCGAGGACGGCAGAACAACAAGGCGTGACGTTATAACAGGGCTGGAGCTTGCAAAAAGGACGCAGGTTTTCGGGGTAAGCGTTGAGGAGGAAGTTGTAAAAAGCACGCAGGGAGTAGCGGCAAACTCGATTATTATCAGAAATAAGACGGAATAAAGGAATACACAGGCACAAAACGGTAATTATATAATGGTTGGATATGAAACATAAAGCGGAGGTAGGTTATGGGACTGATGTCGGTTATGGCTGATATATGGAGAAGCAGGAGCAGAAGTGCGCTGACTATGAGTGCAGTTGCGATAGGTATTTTTTCGGTGACGGTAATATCGGCAGCAGGGCAGATAGGCACAGCCAAGATAAACGACAGCCTTGACGATATGGGAGTAAACTCTGTACTTGTGGAGGCACAGGAGGCGGGAGTTGCTCTGAGCGACAGCGATATAGATGCTTTGGGCGGATTGAGCGGTGTCAACGGTGCGATGCCGCTTATGGCGCAGGTCACCAAGTGTGAGCTTATCGAAAGCAATGTTTCGTGTATGGTGTGGGGAGTAAACGAGAAAGCGGACGAGATTATTTCGATGAAGGCGATACACGGCAGACTTATTGACAGATCGGATCTTAAAAAAGCCGACAATATCTGTGTTATTGATGATGAGATAGCACTCGAAACATACGGAAGGACAAATATAGTCGGAAAGACGGTGAGCGTGAATTTCGGCGGTAAATACACTGATTTTACGGTAATCGGTGTTGCCGAGTCGGGACTCAGCCCTATACAGAATATGATGAACGATGCTGTGCCGTATTTTGTATACATTCCCTACACCACAGCGCAGAATATAAGCGGTAAAAGTGAATATGACAAGATAGCCGTTCTTCTTGACAAAAACGGTGACGGCGAAACTGCGATAGACAGAATTAAAACCTGTATGGCAAATGTCAAGGGTGAGGGGAGTATAAAAATAAGCGAGCTTCAGAGCCAGAAGAAACAGCTTGACGGAATACTGGCTGCCGCAACTTCGGCATTGTCGTTCACGGCAGGAATTTCGCTTGCGGTTGCGTCCGTATCGGTTATGACCGCAATGCTTGTAAGCGTCGGTGAACGAAAACGTGAGATAGGCATAAAGAAGTCGCTCGGAGCAAGGAATGTAAGAATAGTCGGCGAGTTTTTAGCCGAAAGCACGATGATATGTATTATCGGCAGTATTGTAGGCATTGCGGCAGGCTGTGCAGTGGCGTTTGTCATAGGTCTTGCGGTCGGTGAGAGCTTTGTTATGCAGACGGATATAATGCTTATTGCAGTTGCAGTGTCGGCGGTGATAGGTATGATTTCGGGGAGCTATCCCGCATATAAAGCGGCAAGGATGAAGCCGGTGGATGCGCTGAAGATGTAAAGATTCAAAAATTTCCCCTACACTCTTGACGGCTAACGATTATTAGCTTATAATATAGCTAACGATCGTTAGCTTTTTATATCGAGGTGAATATATGAAACAAGCCTCCAAAAAGGAAGATACAAAACAACGCATACTTGACGAAGCGTTGCGGCTCTTTTCACAGAGCGGTTATGATGCTGTAAGTGTTGAGAGAATAGCTTCGGCTGTGGGGATAAAAGCGCCTTCACTGTACAAGCATTTCAAAAGCAAGCAGGAGATATTTGATGCTATCGTTGCGGAAACGTACCGCCGTTATGATACGTTCACGGACGGCATTGATGTGCATGTTTCCGAAAGCAAAGCCGATGAAAAGGTGTTTGACGGTATTTCCGAGGAAATGCTTGCAAAAAAGGTAAGACAGCTGATAGAATATTCACTACACGATGAGTATGTCAGCCGATTCAGACGAATGATGACAATAGAGCAGTTCAGAAACGCTGAGTTTGCGGCGATGTATTCCGAACGGTATCTGGAAAGATTGGTGCGTTATCACGCAGAACTTTTCAGAGCGCTTATCAAGTCGGGAACGATAATCGGAGAAGATCCAGATACGCTGGCACTTGAGTATGTTGCGCCTGTTGTGCTTATGGTTGAAATTTGCGACAGACAGCCCGAAAGGGAAGCGGAGTGCCTGAAACGGCTTGAAGCGCACGTCAGGAGCTTTTATCGTACATATTCGCCGCATATGGTGAAAACGGCAGAGAAAAGAGGCGGTAATTGTCGGAATAATCGCAACGCCGATAGCTAAAACGCAGGCAGCCCGTGAGGTATGGTTTTATGTTATGTCGGGCGGAATAACGCTTAAAATTCTTACAGTGGAAATTGCAAGGATTATAGCGACGCTCAGATAAAAGAGGTATAGATATGATAATAACGGTAATACACGGAGCTATGCACAAGGGCATTACATACTCAATGACAAGGGCCGTGCTTGACAAGCTGGGGAATGATAACGAGATACACGAATTTTTCATGCCGGCTGACGGTCCCGGTTACTGTGTCGGCTGTTACAACTGCTTTATGAAAGGCGAGGAATACTGTCCGGACGCAAAAAAGGTACAGCCGATAGTAAAAGCTATCGAACAAAGCAGTCTTATAATTCTTGACAGCCCGTGCTATTGCCTTGAAATGAGCGGTGCGCTTAAAAATATGATGGATCATCTGGCATACAGATGGGTAACGCACAGACCCGACGGCAGAATGTATTCAAAAATAGGGCTGACCGTTTCTTTATCGGCAGGCGCTCCGCCGAAAAACGTCACAAAGTCTATGGCTCGTCAGCTTAAATGGATGGGTGTTGCAAAACGCTATCAGTTCCCGCTTGCGAGTATGGCGGGTAATGTGATGATGCTTTCTGAAAAGGAGTATATTCAGAACGGCGGAAACCCTTGTAAAATAAGGACTTCCGCCGTTTTCTTATGCCCGTTTGTCGCTTAAATATGCAAAATGATATTAAAAGATATTGGTATTTATTGCGCTTTGCAAACGCTTATTAAGTCGCCACATGGAACTTTTGCAAGTTCTTTCGGTTCTATTTTCTTTAATCCACCGCCATAAACACGCCCTTCTTCTTCAATTTCTGCCCCGCTAATTTTCTTTAACATTTCCCATATTCTATATACAGAATCAGGGTCTTTAGAAATGGCTTTCTGCAAAGCGGGTTTGGGGTAAAGCATTAGATACGAATTTGTGACTATTGCTTCTGATAGGTTCAAAATAAACCTAATGGGCGAACCATTGTTTTTCCCTCTACCCATGTATGAGCATAGGAAACGGGTAGCTATTCTTTGTTCTTGCCAATACCATTTTTTTCTACTTTTGCATAAATACTTTTTGCTCGTTTTCTCAATTCCTGTTTGTAAGTAATCCCATGTTGCCGGGAAATTATCTTTGACTTCTTGTTCGGGCAATTCGCAATCCAGCAGAAAATATTGTGGCTCGATTTGCGGTTTACCTTCGCCGTCAGTATTTACTAAATCTGTTTTCAAATATCTTGGGCTTGGTAGAATTGGTTTGAAAAATGACATGTCAATACCCAATTCATCAATTTTTTCTTGATTCAAAATAAAGAAATTGTTATCACCAGTGGCAAGCCCTCTTTTAATATCGAAAAAGTCACCTAATGTTATTTCAGAAATATCGTCATTTCGTATTTCTTTTTCAGGAAACCGCGTCCATTTTCGTTCTTTTAACAATTCGTATTTTGTTACTTGCCTGCTAATTATTGGATTCTCATGCGTTCCGCCATAAGAAAACTCTACTTCATAATCATAGTCTAATACTTCATTTTTGAACCATACCACACATGAAGAAACCAGCGCGTCAGAAAACAATGAATTTTCCGGGTCATACCGATGTATTCTAAGCAAATGAACTTTATTAAGCAAGTATTCTTTTATGGCTGTTCCATAATTAACGTCCATAAATTCGCTCGGAATTAGCCAACCGCAAATAGCTTTAGGCGCAAGCCACTTGTGCGCCAACAAGATAAAATGACAATACAAACCAGCTAAACCCGATAAAGATATTCCAGTTTCTTTATTCCCTACTTCTGCTAAATACAACTTACTCTCTTGCGATATATAATGATGGCGTACATAGGGCGGATTTGTTATTACAAAGTTGTATAAACCATTCGGCGCTATCTTTGCAAAATCGGCATTGATAAGGTTAATACCAGAACCGTTCCATAACCGGCTTGCGCATTCAAAGTAATCTACATCAAGTTCAATGCCCGTTGCATTTTGAATAGTGCTGTTTTGTGCTACACTCAACAGGGCAGAGTAAAACGCACCGCTGCCAACACACGGTTCTAAAAATGAGATTTCTTTTGTTAGTAACAATGTCAATCCATATGAAACGATTTCTTTTGCTAAATCAATCGGCGTTGAAAATTGCCCTAATTTCCGCCGTTCTTCTATATCCTTGCTATTATCAATCGTTTCTTGAAGTGCGGAACGGGCTTCTTCAATGGCTTTCAGATTTCTAATTTTTCCATGTCGTTGATTCTGTGTTCCCATATCCAATCAATCCCCTCTGCCGCTTCATATCCTAAATACCCTGAATCAAAGTAACCGCATAAAAACAATGAATATGAGACATCAACACCATAGGTGTTGCGAAGTTGTTGCATTTTTACGGCTTCCTCTTTGCGACGTTTGTTTACATTTGTAAAATCTCCGGCTGATTTTGCCTCTAATAATAGGGGCATGTCCCCTGTATTGGCTGTAAGAGGTAATATTGCTACATCAACGGGAATATTCACTTGGTCGCCCTGTTCACCTGCAACATATACCGGAACATTCGTGTGAAAAGAAAAAGAGCCGGGTTTCATTTCATCGTAATGCACTCCGCTTTCTGCCAATGTATAACCTTTACTTTCAAGCAAGGTTGTTATGGCGGCAAGCTGCCTTTTCTCTTGCGCATTACGAATAATAGGGTCTGCAACAGCTCCGCATAATCTATCTGCAACGATGGTTGACGAACGCATAATTTCAGTTTCATCCGGGTTTCGTCTTTCAGAAAGCCATGTAAAAATATCTGGATCCGCCATTTTAATGATAATGTCGGAAATGCTCTGCAATTCTTCAATCAATTTCGCCCTTTGCATTCTTGGCGAAATATGCGGATTCTCTGAATCTTCCATGTTCTGCACAAGACTTTTTGAAACGCCTGCAAGTCCTACCAATCTGTCTCTTGCTATTGGCGGACAAGTAGACATTCTCAAAATGGGTAATACTTCCGGGTGCTCTATCAGTATTGCGGGGGATACGTTGTTCAGATAGTTGGTTTCTTGCAACGCCTGTTCAACGCTCTTTGCAGTTGAAACACGTATTTCTCTAAACGCTTTAGGCGCAAAATCCATAAACCATGTGTTATATAAATCTACTGACGCATTTATATCCCGTTTCCACAAATGTGGTTTATCAAGGTTTATTCCCATTTTCACACTTCCTTACAGTTTATTTCTACTATTTCGTCAAGCCCGCATTCCATAGCGGCGGAAATTCGCGCCAGCGTGTCCATTGATACGGTTTCATTCTTGCCCATTTTCGCAAGTACGCTTGTACTGATACCCGCTTTTTTCCGCATTTCGGTTTTCGTGATGCCTTTATCAATCAACAGTTTCCAAAGCCTGTTATAACTAACCGCCATTGCGTCAACCTCCCATAGCTTATAAAAGTACAAGATATAGTATAGCACAAAGGCGGTTAAAAGTCAACATATTATCTGCGTTTGGAAACATTCCGTCTGTTTCTGTTTCAATTCTGCCTTGCCCGTCTGCTACAATACAGGGTCAAGTCCTCTTTGTAGCCCTCGAACGTGTCAATGCGGGTTATATCGTACAGAACGCCCCTGTACCGCACGACGCAGGCGGTTGTTAAATCCGTGCGGTAGTTTATCGTGAACAGCACTTTTTCCTTGTAATTGGTCGTTGCCGCCGCAAAAACTTCTTTGCCGGAAAGCTGCCGGAAATACGCCCACAGCGGCGCGTCTACAGGTTCAAGGGTCGTCGTTGCGAACCCCTCATTGTCGCGTACCGTGTGCGGAGCTAATATCTCGATTTTCTTGTCTTTCAGTTTCATGCCGTCGCCCCCTTTATATTGCGGTCGTGTATTAGTTGTAATGCTCATATAGCCCGACGTAACAGTCAAGCAGCGCCGTTGTATTTTGTCGGAGCGGTATTCTTCATCTCATTTTCAAAATCTTCATCCTTTACATAAATTCCGCTGTTGTTGTGATATAAGAAAAAAGTGTACGGAACAATAAAATCATCGGAAAGACCTATTACATTAAGTACGATGTCGCCTTTATCATCGGGAATGATAAGCCTGTCACCGATATTTATACCGCAGTCGTTTTCGGCAATAATAGCCTTGCTGTCACCCTTCAACTCATCTTCCGTGAAAAATCTGCCGTCGGTTATGTTATAGTCGGATTGTATGAAGCGGTACAGTTCTTTCATGCTTTTGTTAAAAGCAACTTTGGCTGATTCTGTACAGATGTAGTTTTCGGTTGAGCGATAGCTGACAACCGCATTGTCGGCATAGGCAGTGTAGACTTCAGGCAGGTTTTCTCTGAAAAATTCGGGTGAATCTTCGGGCATAATACCGTCAAAGCAGTAGCCTGAACGATCCATCATGTTGTGATATGCCGCATTACCGCTGTTCAATGCACAGAACAAAGAAATAAATGTAAAGACAGCCGAAACAGAGATAAGAAAAATAAGTATATTCAGCTTGATATCACTTTTGAGAAATGTTTTCAGCATACTGAAATAAAGCTTTTGATATTTCAATTATTCTTCTCCTTTTCATAATATATTTCCGTTAAGATTGTCAGCAAGCGACAAACTAACTGTACTATCAGAATTAGTACAGATTTAGTATAGCGCAGAATGCTGAAAATGTCAATAGCGGTTAAAAAAATAGCAGGCGGAAAACCGCCTGCCTTAATAATCACAGAACATCACAGTTCAAAATGCCGAAAACGGATATTTTTGCAAAATCATTATCCATACTGTCGCAGGCGGTTTCTTCTGAGCTTTCGCTACCGGTATCACCGCCGCTGAAAAGCCCCTGCAACGCTTCAAATATCGCAAACTTTATTTCATAATCACGGCTTTCTTCAACCCGCTTGCTCTGTTCTTCGGTAAAAAATTCACCTGATGCGGCAGGAAGGCACAGCGGTGGGAACATTACGCACCACCAGTTTCTACCCTCTGCATTTCCGATAAGCAGGCGGACGGCTGTGTATTCTCCTGCCGGTAAGGTTACATTCTCGTACTTTCTGGTGGTAAAATATGTTTTTGCGACCTCGCATTTTACATTGTAGCTGTAGCCTTTGGAATGTACAAATTCGTTAGCCTTTTCTTCGATTTCGGCTCTGCGTTCGTTTGCAACGGCTACCGATTGACTGAAGCTGTCACAGTTTCCGAATACATCCGAAAACGTTGTCAGCATATAGTCACGCAGATCGTATTTCAGCGTCTGGTCGTCCTTGCTGTCCGAGTTTGCCAGTATATGAAGCCTCAGCACTTCCTGCGGCTTTTCCTCACAATCCTCCGCAAATGCGGTAAAGGCTGTTATTACAATACATATTACCGCACCCAGTATCATAGCCTTGTCAAGAATATTACGTTTAAAAAAACCTGCCATAATTACCTCCGTAGCGTTTAGCTTTGTGAGGTAATTATTGACAGGTTGGTTTCATTTATTCGCAGATAAGACTTTATTTCAGATTTTCTATCTGACTTAACCACAGCGTTGCACAGGCATCGCTCGGCATTCTCCAGTCGCCTCTGGGTGACAGCGTTACCGATCCGACCTTAGGACCGTCGGGCAGGCACGAACGCTTGAACTGCTGTGAGAAGAAACGGCGGTAGAAGGTTTTCAGCCATTTCAGTATTGTTTCACGGTCATACGCACCGTCAAAAGCGTACAGCGCAAGCCTGAATACTTTTTCGGGGGTAAATCCCCATCTTATGCCGTTGTACAGGAAGAAATCGTGAAGCTCGTAAGGACCTACAAGGTCTTCGGTTTTCTGCGATATTTCTCCGTTATGTGCAGGCAGAAGCTCGGGGCTTACAGGCGTATCAAGTATATCCTCAAGCGATTCTTTGAGCAGCTTGTTATCTGTCGTCTTGCTGTAGTAGCTGACAAGATGTTTGATAAGCGTCTTGGGTATTGAGCAGTTCACACCGTACATAGACATATGATCGCCGTTGTAGGTCGCCCAGCCGAGAGCAAGCTCGGACAGATCGCCCGTGCCTATTACAAGTCCGCCCGTCTGATTGGCGATGTTCATAAGCACCTTTGTGCGTTCTCTTGCCTGACCGTTTTCAAATACTACCGATAGATCGTTTATATCGTGTCCGATGTCCAGAAAATGCTGTTTTACGCTGTCGGTTATGTCGATCTCACGCAGGGTGACGCCTATTGCCTCGCATATCTTCACAGCGTTTGATTTTGTGCGTTTTGTTGTGCCGAAGCACGGCATTGTCACCGCTACAATATCCGTCATAGGTCTGCCGAGCAGTTTCATTGCATTGGCGCATACAAGAAGTGCAAGCGTGCTGTCAAGCCCACCCGAAATTCCTATAACGGCGGTTTTTGCGTAAGTATGGGCAAGACGCTTTTTGAGTCCGTGTGCCTGCATCGAAAGAATAAGCTCGCATCTCTTGTCGGTCTCATCGGCAGAGTAGGGGATAAACGGCGTGCGTGATACAAAACGTGTTATCTTTGTATCGGTGAGCGGTATATCAAACCATATAGTTTCCGTATCGCATTTGTCATTTCTGAACGATGTGTTTTTTCTGCGTTCAAATGCCAGCTTGTTTACGTCTATCTCGCTGATAACATAATCGTTTGAGAAAAGCTCGCTTTCGGCAAGCGTTGCACCGTTTTCGGCAATTATGTTATGTCCCGAGAAAACAAGGTCCTGCGTGCTTTCGCCTTCTCCTGCGGAGCAGTAGATATAACCCGAAATAAGCCTTGCAGATTGATTTAAAACAAGCGAACGGCGGTATTCCGACTTTCCTATCATCTCGTTGCTTGCGGAAAGATTAAGAATGATATTTGCGCCTTCCTGTGCAAGATATGTCGAGGGAGGGCAGGGCGACCACAGATCTTCGCACAGCTCGATTCCGAAAGAAAAATCGTGCATATTGTTACAGCAGAATATAAGTCCCGCACCGAAATACGCACTCAGCGAATCGTCGCATTCGCCGTCGGCATCCGTGTCAAACCGGTTTAAAAAATATTCGCATTTACTGCCGTCCCAGGCGGTAAAGTGGCGCATCTCGTAAAATTCGTTGTAGTTCGGCAGGTACTGCTTAGGCACATAGCCCAGCACTTTTCCGTGATAGGTCACAGCCGCACAGTTATACTGCTTGCTGTCATACTGCATCGGCAGTCCGACTACAGTTATCATATCAAGCTCCGACAGTTCATCCAGAATCGTTATGAGCGCATTCTTAGCACCGTCAAGGAGCGTTGTCTGGTAGAACAGATCCTGACAGGTGTAACCAGTGATGCACAGTTCCGGGAAAACTGCTAGCTTTACATCTTTTTTAGCAAGCTCTTTTGCCAGAGAGATTATCTGCTTTGCGTTGTACTTGCAGTCGGCAACTTTAATCTCAGGTGTTGCCGCCGCTACTTTTATAAATCCGTCTTTCATATTGTTCTTTTCGGCTTAAGGCTTAAAATTCGTAATTGCCTGTCATTCCGCCGACCTTTCTTTCTATCCAGGTTAAAATATCGTCAAAAACTATTTCCTTCATAGTTTCGTTTACAAGCTCGTGACGTGCGCCGGGGTACAGCTTGATATCAACGTTGCAACCCTCGTCAATCAGCTTTGTGTATACATTTCTTACGCCCTTGCCGTATCCGCCGACAGGGTCTGCCGTTCCTGCCATGAATATAACAGGCAGCTTTTTCGGCACCTTTTCAGCCCACTGCTGACTTGATACTCTGCGAAGAAGGGTAGTAAGGTCAACAAATCCGCTTGCCGTAAACACAAAATTGCTCTTTTCATCGTCGATATACTTTTTTACAACATCTCTGTCGTGAGTGAGCCAGTCATAGATAGTCTGGCAATCTTTGATTTTGTCGTTATACACTCCGAAAATGAGAGTGTTCAGCTTATCACTGCGGAAACGTTCGCCCTTCAAGGAAACAACGGAGCGTGTAGCCCTTACTCCTATTTCGGAAAGTGCCTTGTCATCGCCCGTACCCATAATTACGGCGCAGGTCAGCTCGTTAGGAAAGCGTGTGAGATACAGCCTTGCAACAAAACTGCCCATACTGTGACCTATAAGAATATACGGCAGTGCAGGGTACTTCTTTTTCATTATCATCGTCATACGGTGCAGATCGTTTACAAGATGGCTCCAGCCGTCCTTTTCGGCGAAAAAGCCGAGATCATCGTTTGATCTGACACTGTTTCCGTGACCGAGATGGTCGTTACCGCAGACGATATATCCGTGTGAGGTAAGAAAATCCGCAAAGTGTTCATAACGTTCAATATATTCACACATACCGTGCGAAATCTGAATGATGCCTTTATATCCCACGTTCATAGGAAGAACCGGAACATAGATGTAATATGCACAGTTATCAGTGCCGTTCGAGGATTCAAAAGTGCCTGTGAGCTTTTCGTATGCCATAGCGTACCTTCTCCTTTCGCAAGACGCATCAAATATTTCTTTATACTTATTATAACAAACACAGCCATAAAATACAAGTAAAACGGGGAAAAAGGGGTTAAGCGGAGAAAGTCGGGACAAAGTCTGACAGTCTGTGACTGCGGATAAGCTGTGTCTGAAACCGACTTTTGAAAAGAATTATTCGGTAAGAAATGCGATGATAACATACTTATCCGGCTTATTTCGCCGATGTGTTTTATGCTTATAACAGCTGTTATTATACGCAGATAAACAAAACAGTACCGTGACTGAATGTGTCATTCGGTCACGGCACTGCTTTATTTAAATACAATGTTTTTTCTTGTCAAGCAGATAAGCGGAAAACTGAACAGCCTTTTTCTCTGTGGCATATTCAAGTAATTCATCAATATTGTTCTTTTTGATAACTCCGAATTACTCCAAGTCAAGCACCAGCTTCATATCATCTGCATCAATGCAGAGCTTTACCGCATTTTTGCGAAGCGTAATAACTATTTCAGATTCAAAGATTTTCTGATAACTCTGCTGTAATGAGTTATCTTTTCTGCTTTTGTCATACCGTAATTATATCACAAAATCAGTACGTTAAACCGTACAGAAATCACAGCTTCAGACTGTCCAATGCATTCTTACCTTTTTTGAAATGACTTTCCTTGTACTCAAGCAAATATGCGGTAAACTGAACAGCCTTTTTCTCTGTGGCATATCCAATCAGTTCTTCAATATTGTTCTTTTTTATAATACCAAGCGGTTCGCAAGAAAGCAACAGTTCCATATCATCCGTATCAATGCAGAGTTTAACCGCATTTTTGGCTGAGCGTACAATATAAGAACGGTACATTTCTTTCTTCTCGTCAGTTAAATCTATAGGATAACGCAGTCTGTTCATTGCGACTTTGATTTTGTGATATACTCCCTTGATTTTCGGAAAAAATTCATCAACTGCGTTGAAATTGAACGTTGCGTTTCTTCCCCAGGATGATGCCAGTGTGTAGCAGTATTCGCCTTGAGTGCAGTCGCCGCCCATCCATACTTTGTACTTTATCTCATCAGTTTGTGCGGAGCGCACAGTCACCTCATAATCGAGCCAGTTATCATGAGTTTTATAGTTGACAACAGATCCTAACAATGAGTTGGGAGAGCCGCCATATTTATCTGAATGACTTTTACACGGCTTTGCATCGGGATCAATAGAATCATAAACCGTAATCTCTTTGCATCCACGGAAACTGTCTCTTCCTACTTTTCTTACAGTCTTAGGAATAGTAAAAGAAGAAAAATTACAGCCTTCAAATGCACTGTCGCCGATACTTATGACTGAATCGGGAATGACTATGCTTGTAAGGCTTCCACATTCCAGAAATGCACGTTTGCCGATACTTGTGACCGAATTTGGAATTGTTACACTTGTAAGATTACTGCAACTTTCGAATGCACTGTCGCTTATACTTGTAACAGAATCGGGTATAGTTACGCTTGTAAGACTGTTGCATTTTGCAAATACTCTGTTACAGATACTTGTGACCGAATCGGAAATTGATATTACGCTGTCCTTTCCTTTGTATGCAATCAGGATTCCGTTTTTCAGCACAACAAAATCATCCGGATATTCCGAAAGCCACTTTGTTCCATTAAACGCATATTCACCGATATCGGTAACAGATTCGGGAATGGTCACGTCTTTAAGATTTTCGCATTTGTAAAATGCTAAGTTACCTATGCTCGTAACCGAATTGGGGATTGTTATACTTGTAAGGTTAGTACACTCATAAAATGCACAGTTACCGATATCGGTAACTGAACCCGGAATGGTTATACTTGTAAGATTACTGCAACTTACAAATGTATGATTACTGATATTTGCCACGGAATCAGGAATAGCTATGCTTTCAAGACTGTTGCAGTCGGAAAAAGCGGCTTCGCCGATACTTGTAACCGAATCGGGAATTGCTATATTTTTAAGGCTGCCGCATTTGCAGAATGCACCGTCGCCTATGCTTGTAACGGAATCCGGAATGCTAACGGCTGTAAGGCTGTTGCATTCAAAAAAAGCATTATCACTGATACTTGTAATCGAAACGGGAATAGTTACGCTTGCAAGATTGATGCATTCTTGAAACGCACCTTTGCCGATACTTGTGACCGAATCCGGTATAGTCAGGCTATTAAGACTACGACAACCTCCAAAAGCATAATTGCCGATACTCGTCACCGAATCCGGAATAGTTACGTTTTTAAGGCAGGTACAGTTTTGGAATGCGCCGTCGCTGATACTTGTGACCGAACGGGGAATAGTTATGCTTATAAGTTTGTCACACCATTCAAATGTACATACGCAGATTTTTGTAACAGAATTCGGAATAGTTATATTTTCAAGGTTGCTACAGCCGGCAAAAGCCGACCCGCCGATACTTGTGACCGAATTGGGAATGGTCACGTTTGTAATATTGTCGCAGCCCGAAAATGCCCGCTCACCGATTCTTTGTACGCCGTCAGGTATAACTATCTCGGTCACACCTTTCTCTTCGGTGTATTTCTTCAGTACGCCGTTGCAGATTTGAAATCCCATATTTCCCCCATATCACTATAATATTCATTTCAGATTCAAAGATTTTCTGATAACTCTGCTACGTTTAATCTTTTTTACAAGATTATCAAAATCCCGTGCGATGTCCATACCTTTACTAATCCTGTCTGCAAGCCCTGAGTTAAGGCTTTCGGTATTTTTATTCATAAGGGCGTGTATTACCTCGTTGCGATATGAACACCATTCGTTCATATTGATAAATTTTACTCTTACTTCCTTTATATCAAGCTTATCTGTGTATACTTTTCTGATTGCACAGAGATATTTGCTCTTATCAGCGTTGTGATATCCGTTTTCCGCCCATGTGAGTGTAGCTTCGATTATTTTCCTTTTACCCGATATCTGATTGATAGACGGAAATCTGAATTTATCGTTTTCACATCCGTCAAACATAAATTTCAGTTCGTTTTTGCTCCTTTTATTATCAAATCTTGTTGACTGTCGGGTATTAAGACATCCGAGATAGAAAAGCCACGCCCTGAGCCTGTCCTCCATAATAGCATAAACAATAAGCATAGCCTCAAAATAAAAGCCGTTTTTAACCGCTTTATCATAACGCTCAATTTGCGTTTTGTATGTTGCTTCCTTATCAACCCCGTCTGTAACAGGCCGGATTTTTCGTTCCGGCACATCAACCCCTCCTTAAATATTCGTTTATATCAAACCCTTCTCTTACAGCCGTTTTTACAAGCTCCTCATCGGACATCCTTCGTACTCGTTCGGCTTTATCGAACATAGCAGGGGAAACTGCAAAAGCGCCTGTTCCGTAATAGTCATACAGATCGTTTTCGAGCCTGTCTGTATCTATTTCCGATATATCAATATATTCGTTACTGTACATATCACACCTTGCTCCTTTTTCCATCGTCGATTACTTCTATAATATCACCTTGACCTCTCAGCCAGATATCAACGCCGTCACCGTAAATTTCCGCTTTTATAAGCCATCCGTTTTCGTCGTGCTTTATTATATTGGCGGTGGGGAATCTGTCAAGTACGGCTTCGATGCTGATACCCTTGTACAGAAATTTTACCGTTCTCAGTTCTCCCCCGAACATGAACTGTATACGCTTTCTGAATTCGCCCTCCTGAAATCTGTCACTGTATGCAACGTGAAAATGTTCGTCAAGTATCTCATACTTTTCAATGCGGTCTATCCTGTATATAGTCGGAAAGGGACGTTTAGGTACATCCGGCATTTCCTCGCTGACCGATATATAAGCGCAAAGATAGAAATAATACTCGGAAAACATTACTCCCACAGGCTGAATAAGCCTCATTACATTGTCGGGATTTTTCAGCTTTTTATAACATATTTTCATCAGCCTGTGTTCGTATACCGCACTGCATATGTCCCACATCGCATCTATGAATTTCTTTTTGTGGTGCGGTTCGTTATATAGAAATTTCTCGTTTGCAATAAGCTCCGAAACCTTCTTCTTGTTTACCGAGGGAACGCAGCATTCAAGCAGTTTGTCGATTATCGGATACATCTCATCCTTTACCATAGATCTGCTTTCAAGAAGAATCTTGCACACCGTAAGTATTTCACTGTTTGTAAGATGAGAATCGTCGTTAAGTACGATACGGTAACGGTTGCTGCTCCTGTCATAAAGCAGTGTTTCTTTACCGCCGCTTTTATTATCGAGAAACGCCCTTATATCTTCTATATCACGCTGTATGGTTTTTTCGTTTACATCAAACCGTGCCGCAAGATCAGATTTGGTTATAGCTTTACCTTCATAAAGCATCCGGTAAAGCTGCAATATCCTCTCGGTTTTCTTCTCCATATTAATACCTTCGCTTATCTTACCATTCAAGATCAAGTCCGTCGTTTTCGGATGATGACTTACCTTCATCAAGCTGTCTGAGCTTTATATAGACCTTTGCGGTCGTGATAGCGTCCGATAAAGCGGTATGAGCCTTTTCGTTCTTTATCCCGAAGTATTCCGCATAATTGTTAAGCTCGTCGCCATTTATCTCAAGATTGCATTTTTTCTTGATTCTTTTTGCGTATTTCATTATGTCGAATTGTTTGTTCGTGATTATAATGTTGCTGTGTCTTCCGGCTCTTTCGAGAAATTTGCTGTCGAATGCTGCATTGTTGAAGCCGGCGAGAGTATCATCTCCTATAAACTTCACAAATTCGGGTATGACCTCCCAGACTTGCCTTGCGTTTTTGGCTTCTTCATCGGTTATTCCTGTTATTTTGGTTATGTTATCACTGACCGAAACCTTGCTGTATTTCGGATTCACAAGTTCTTCGAAAGTCTGCGATTCATCAACAACTCCGTCAACTACTTTTACAGCACCGATTTGTATAACTGCGTGGAATTCTGAATTTAAACCGGTCGTTTCAAGGTCGTAGACTACGAATGTATCGCTTTTCGGCACATCGACAAAATCGGTTTTCGGATAGTCCTCCTTTTTGATTTTCGGCGGTCTGTTATCCGGAATAGATTCTCTTTGCGGTACAGACTGAATCTCATATCCCATAGATTCCATAAATTCTATGTACAGCTTTATATTTTCGCTTTCACGGGGTAAGTAGCCACGGCCTTTTTCTTCATAGCATTTCTGATAGCAGCGATTATTGCTGTCCAGCTTTTCAAAGCATTTTTCCGAAAGCTCGTCGGTATCCTGATAACGATCGATTATATCCTGTGCATCATCGAATCTTAACGTGCGTGCATAGAATTCGGCAAGAGCATATGCCGCTTCCCACGGGAGATTCTTTTCACAGGACAGAATATCCGCAATTTTTTCAGCTTCGTAATATTTGTGCGTTGAATAAAGCAAGTTCAGCTTAAGACCCTGCAGTCTGCTTTTCTGCATATCTGTGAGATAGCCTGCCGCTAAGATTTTATCTGCTTTTTCAAGAAAGAAATCTCTGCTTTTGGCTAATATTGCAAAAGGAGCGGCAGCGGAAGTGAGCAGTATAATGCTCAGATAATCACGTTTTTCCGCAGGGAGCAGAGAGCAAAGAGAAAGCGCCGAATCCTTAAAGTTTTTAGGATTTTCAAGCCTGTTTGCAAGATCGTTCCAGTATGGATGCTCCTCGTTTGTCGCATCAGGGTTGAAAGAGTGTAATTCGATACAGAGCTTTTCTATATCGGCGTTTGTCATACATTCGTTGCAAAGCATTCCATTTGCGGTATCCTTACCGCAGTTAAGACATTTAATCATAATTTTTTACCTTCTTACACATATATTTCATATCACAGTAACGGCAGGAATAATCGTTTTCGGCTTTTGCGTCAAAGCGCTTGCCTTCTATTTTCCTTACCGTCTGCGATACGTCTTCGATTTCCTTGTCAACACAGTTTTTACTGTATTCAAACGTTACAAGCGGATTTCCTTCCGCCTCGTTCGTATAATACAGATGCATACGGCTGACATTTTTCTTGTAGCGTTCGCTTATCAGATACGCATAAATCTCAAGCTGTTTTCTGTAATGCTCAACCTGAGCGGATTTTTCGGGCGAATCTGGCTTTCTGCCGGTTTTGTAATCCACTATCTCGATTTTTCCGTCATCATCTTCGATAAGATCGATAACGCCCTGCAATATATATTCCGGCAGTACAAGCTCAACCTTTTCTTCTGCCTTCCATACCTTGCGGATATGCTCCTTACGTTTATCAAAATAATTCAGGACCTGACCGAGTGCGGATTTTCTGCGTTCTTCCGAAAGCATCAGTCCTGTGCTTTCCTGCATTTTTGCATAGTTCAGAGCAAACCATTTCTTGATGAGTACTTCTGTTATTTCATCATATCTGCTTGCTATAGCAAACCTGTTGAGATCCTCAAGGGTTGCGTGAATAAGCGTTCCCACGGATGTATGGAGTATTTCACACGGTGCAAATTTGTATTCCTTAAAGTACAGGTATCTGCTCGGACATTCGTCATATACGCTTATATGCGATGTGAACGAGTAGGTCTTTCTGATATGCTCTTTCTTCACCCTGTCAAAAACCCGATTGTCGTTGTATTCGGAAATATCGGGGATATTTTCTGTTATCACGCTTGTGAACGGCTTCGTTCTGCTTCCGTCCTTTTCTGTAAGCACGAGCAGATTTTTTGCTCTTGAAAAAGCAACATAATATTTTCGCCACATATCAAAATACGGTATCATATCCGGAGCTTCAAACGGCTTTCTGCAAAAACGGCTTTCTACGCTGTAGAAAAACGAATCTTTGCTTTCGCTTTCTTTTTTCAGCGGCAGTGAACCTACAATTACAACAGGAAACTCAAGCCCTTTCGCCTGGTGTATCGTCATGAATGATACGCACCCTTCGGGAGCATACTCTGCCTCATCTTCATACTCACCGACCCCTTCGTCCTTAAGAAGCCGCAAATATCTTTCAAAGAATTCTTCGGATAAGGTATCTCTGTTATCAGCACCGATAAGATGCATATCGTGAATATAGCAGAACTTCGATATTATATTCGACATTTCCGCAAGGTTTCTTGCTTGCCTTGCATTACTGCCGTCAGGGTTTTCAATATAGCTCCTGAACGGTTCAAATGCAATTATTCTGTAGAAAATGCTCAGAAGCGTATATTCGGTTTTATCCTTGCAGCCGGCTATATCGTTTGCTATTTCCGAAATGCATCTGTAAAGCTCCTTGTTTTCCTTCAAAAGACCGCTTGACAGCGGCATACAATCCGAAATGTAGTAGCGTGATATTTTGCTTGGCTTGTCGGCGTCTTTTTGTTGCTTCAGAAAGCAGGTGAATGTTCTGAAGCAGCATATTAGGCATCCTATGATTTGCTTGACTTCCGCCCTTTCAAAGTACAGCTTCGATCTTGGCGTATATACCGGTATTCCGCTTTCTTCAAGAAATTCCGCCGTCTTTTTAGCTTCATCGTTTCTGACGCTTTTAAACAAAAAGACTATCTGGTTGTAATCGGTGACAGTGCCGTTTTGCTTCATCCTCTTTATCATCTCTGCGAGCTTCACTCTTGCGGGTTCATCATAGGTTCCCTTACAGGTATATACCGAAGAATATGTCTCATTTTTGCTTGTGTATATCTGTTTCGGATAACGGTATTTTCCCCAATCGAATTTTCGCTTGTATTCGGGATTTGTCATCCAGTTGTTATACAAGTCTATAATTCCTTTTTCCGAGCGATAGTTTTCTTCGAGCTTTATCACCCTGCATTCGTTTTCTCCGAAATGCTTCGGAAATTCGAAAATATTCCGTATAGTCGCCCCTCTGAAGCGGTACAGCCCCTGGTCATCGTCACCGACCACGCAGATATTTCCGTGCTTTCCGCCTATAGCCAGTATCAGTTGTTCCTGTATATGATTCGTATCCTGATATTCATCGACCATTACATATCGGATTTTTTCTCTTACGGATGCGAAAATATCGCTGTTTTGCATCATTCTCCAAGCGTCCGCCTGGATAGTCGAAAAATCGGTTGCGTTGTTCTCTGTGAGCAGCTTGTCATATTCGTCCCATACCTTTGCAATGACAAGAATGTCAGCGTCTTTGTCGTCAAGCAGTTTGTCCCTGCTCAGAAGTTCTTCTGACATAGTGCTTGTATATTTACAGATGGCTTTGGCTTGTTCCCATTTGCTCATATTGTTGAAATTGGATCTGCAATATTCTTTTACAGAGCGGAAACGTTCAAGGTTGTTATAAACCATATACTGTTGCTCAAATGAATCGATAATTCTTTTGTCTGCGTCGAAGGGGAGCAGCTCGGAATATTCCTTCATAAGTCTGAGGCACACCGAATGAAAAGTTCCGATATACATTTCATCTATATTGATGTTTTCACAACCGCTGTATCTCAGAAATTCATCGGATATGCGTGTTACAAGCTGATGTGCGGCTTTTTCGGTAAATGTTATCGCCATTATTTCGGATGGCTTGACACCTTTTTCAAAAACAAGATATGCGATTCTCTTTACCAGCGTAAAAGTCTTTCCGGTACCAGGACCTGCTATTATCAGAAGCGGACCTTCCGTGCAGGTAACAGCCTCTTTTTGTCGTTCGTTTGCGATTCCGAAATCAAACATTATTATTTCTCCGTCAGGTTATTGTCAGCAGATTTCAAACTTTATTCCCATCATTGCCATATAGTCCTGAAGTCTGAAAAGTGCGTCGCCGCTTGCATACACCTTAAGCATAGTGTAATCGGCTGAGCCGCTCTCGGTGTTGTCCGTTGCTGTTGCAGCAACAGAAACCGGTGCTGCAGCAGAAACGTCATTGCGGGCTTCGCAGGCTCTTTCAAGCTCATCACGATATTCCATAACGGTATCGAGTGAAACTGTTTCACAGTATTTATCTGTCAGCACTTTTTCAAAAGCTGAACCGAGCGCCTTTATTGCTTTGATGTCGCTTTCTGCCTTGTTTATTGCGTCCTGAACCTCAATCTTCCAGTTTTTTTCGCTGAATGTTTTGTTGAGCCATTTTATGTTTAACAGCTTCTCAAACAATCTTTCTGCATATTCTCCCAGTATCACGGATTTAGCATCATAATATTCCTTGATTTTTAATTTTTTGTCAGTTTTTTCTTTCTCTTCTACAGCTTTGGTATATTCGTCGATCTCGCTGATCTGCTCATTTATTTTCTTGGTTAATGCTTTGATTTCGTCTTCGATTGCATTATACGGAGCAAGGCAGATTTTCTTGTATTCTTTTCGTTTTTCTTCGATACGTTTATTTATCGCATTGAGTTCTTGCTTGTCGCTTTTGGCGCTTTTGTATGACTCCTCGGTGTATACCTTACCCTTGTACTTTTCAAGCAGATTATCAAGAGCAAGATTAATTTCGTCAAAAGACCAGGTTGTAATACCTGTGCTCTCCATTGTTTTAAGTAACTGATTTTCGTTCATATCAGGTTCCTCCGTTTTTCGTTTTTTATTTTGCTATTTAATTTTACCATTTCAACATGGACAGATTCTGTCCTTGTATAAATGCTAAAATGACATTAAGCTAAGATTTATAATCTTTAATAAAACTTATTGTTAATTATAGCACTTTCCGTCGATTTTTGCAAATTTGATACAGTATTTTTCTGATTATTCAAGAAAATTGTTGAAATTTACTAAATGATGTGCTATTATAACAATAGTATTACATTTTGAAATCTGTTATTTTAAGTATGAGGTGAAAATTATGGCTATTATCCCAAAAGGCAAAGAACCTGCGAGTATCAAGAAAAGGCTGGATATTCTCTTTCCAAAGTTGAATCAGGCTTATCCGGATAAGAAAATATCGGGATTATACAAAGAACATAAAAAATGGGCCGAAACTGTTACAGAATTGTACCGGGCTTTAGGATACCCTGACGGCACTTCTTTTCTTGAAGCATACGGCTATACGGTAGTAATCAACAAAGGCGGAAGACACACAACAATCGATCCGGATATAGTTATACTGAATCTTATGGAAAAGTATCCTGACGGTAGCGGATTCACAAGCATCACACAGTTGATTGAAGCGGATGAGGAATTTGCGGCGGTACATAAAACACTTGCCAACAACTCAATGCAGTATTTCGGGATGCCGTTGGGAAAATATCTGACGGAGCAGGGTATACTGAGTCCGAAAAAGCCTATGAAAAAAACGAAGCAGGATATCTCACTTTATAAAATTTGTATTGCAGGCACAAATGCAGAAGTCTACTATTCCTCCGTTCGTAAAAATAGTCTGAAAGAAAACGATTATGTATTTGTACCGTTTGGTATGCGCAATAAAAATCTGATCGGTAAAGTCAAAGAAATAATTACTTGCAGTGAAGACGAAATTCCGTGCAATATCAAGATAAAGAAACAGGTGACTGAAATCTATTTTTCGCCACATACACAGTCTGATGAATTTTTAAAAAATATAATCCGAGCCGATTCGGCAGTTAGGACTGAAACTTTGATAAGTAAATTATCAGTGACTGACTTCACGCCGGCAGCAAAGTCTGAGGTAACGGCAGAAAATATAATCTGGGCGTGCTGCAAAGGCTTATCGGATGAGATTGTAAACGTGACCGGATATCTTATCAATAATAATAATTACACTTACGGATATAATGATATTATCGTGTCAGAAGACGGTATAAGTGAGATTTTCGTTTATTCCGATGATGTGAATAAAGTAATAAAGAAGTTTCCTAATATCAAAGTAGCTGCTTTTTCATACGACGAAAACAGCGGTAAAATATCTGTTTGTTATTCGGAAAGCGGATATCCGATGCTTACAGATAAATATGAAACCGGCTGCTGTGATATAAAAGATAAATCTGCTTGGGTTTTACAGCATACGCCTTATGAGGATTTAATAATAGACGGCATTACTTACAAATTCAGAAATAAATCCGACTGGGATGAACTTAACTATGTTTTCGAGAATTCCGATGGAAAGAGCAATCAGCTCAGAAAGGGATAAATTATGGCAGGATCAAAAACTTATGTATATTGCAATGTTTTACCCTCGGGTTATAAATCTCCATACCTGTATATCACAGATTTTGAAGTAAAGCCCGGTGATATTGTTATTATCCCTTTAAGAGACAGTGAAAAAGCCGGTCTTGTAATCGACGTCAACACATATTCCGATGACAATGCTCCGTATCCGCCGGAACAAACCAAATACATATCAAGATTTTTCAAAGATAAAGAAACCTCATTGTTTCAGACGCAGAAGATATGGCTTGACGGAGAAAAAGCAATCCGCCAGAAGATAAATGATTCTTTCCAAAAGCAGACTACAAAATTTTCGTTGCTTTGTAATGGCGTAGAAAAAGAAAAAATGCGTAAAAGTTATAGTTATTACATAGAATTATTAAAAAACATCGGGGGAAGTGGGAAATTAACAACCGCTCTCATTAAGAATTATAATTGCGGTGTTGAATTGTCGGATGACGGAAAAACGGTAACCGGATTTATTGCTGATAAAAATAATAAAACTCGTCTGCCTTATGTTCGCATTCCGTACGGTGTGGAGAAAATCTGCAGTGAAGCTATTTACGACAAAAAAATAGATCTAATGTTTACACCTGATGAGTTCGAAGACGATAAAATCTACCGCAGTGATTCTGTTAAAAGAATATTCACTGAATGCGACAATAAGTATCTTTGTTCGGATGATATAGGAAAATATCGTTATTTAAACGGAAAAAGATATCTGATGAGTTTTAACAAGACGGATAGTAGAGAATATGTTATCCCCGATGACGTTGTAGGTTTGCACGCGGATTCTGTTTCTTTTGGCAAATGCACAAAACTTGTATTATCAAAAAGCATGGAAAAATTCAATGAAAATGCAATATCAGATAGTTATGTAAATTGTGATTCACATCTTGAAATTGTTGTACCTGAAAGCCTCAGACGAATACTGACTGATTCGGAAAAAAGATCGGATGATTACAGTTATTACGATGCTGCTGCTCATCGATCGGTAATGATAAATCCGATACGTTACCGGATAGATGAAAATAATCCTTATTTGTTTATCGATGAAGATTCGGTTTATCAGGTACTTGATGACGGTACTTATAAGCTCGTTATGAATTCATACTTCGGGCTGGGTAAAGCACTTATACTTGACGGTACAAGCGTGATCGGTAAATATGCGTTCTGTAATCATGAAAATCTGAATGACATAGAATTTCCCGAATCTGTAAGAGTTATTGAAAAAGGCGCATTTTCCGAAACCTCACTTCAAACGCTTAAAATACCGCATTACATCGAAAGAATTGATTCTGCGGCATTTTCTGATTGTTATTCCTTAAAATCAGTAACACTGTATCCTACGTTAAAATCAATTGCCAAAGATGCTTTTGACGGTTGCAGTAATTTAGATAAAGTCTTAACGCCGGGTAATAACAAAGCGTTTGAATATAAAAATCATAACGGCAAAAGAAAAATCAGACAGCTTGTTTTTGAAACCAAAGAAGAGTTTATGAAAAAGGCTGAGGACAACAGACACAAATACGCATGGATAAAAGACAAAGTGTTTGTTCATACAGGACTTAGTTTGCAAGAGGAATCGGAATTTGACAGCTTCATTTTTGAAAACGGCGGAACTGTAAGAAAAAGTACTGTACTCAACACGGATTATCTTGTTTATAATGCCGATTATGATCACGAAACCGTAAAACTCAGAAAGGCGAGGGAACTTAAAGAAAAAGGTTCCGGTATTGAAATACTTACCACAGAAGAATGGAAAAAGCTGATAGACTCCTAATGAGTTAAGTATCAGATGTACAGGAGAAATTAAAATGTCACAGGTTAATACAAGATTACATATAAGAGTAGCATCGTATGATGTATGGAAACGGTTTAAGAAACAGGATCTGAGCGAATACGAATTAGAGGATCTTTCCGAAATAGACGCAGACAGTTATGTAATAGATGAGTCGAGTTTTGATGATATTGAAGATATTGTCAGAATCATTTCCAAGGTTTTAGGAAAAGACGGAATAGTTATAGCGGATCTGACCGATCTGAATATCGATCCTTTTACGGAATGCTATTTTTATTTAGGCGAAAGAGTAAGAAAGGCTTCGTTCATTGAAGGATACAGTAAGCCGGATTTATGCTGCATGGCATATGAAACAGAAATAGAAAATATTGATAAATGGCTGAATTATGCTAAATTCCGGACATCCGAGCAGGAACAGCAGGTAATGTTGTCGTGCGGCATTGTTGAAATTAACGGTAACTATAAAGAGATCAAGAAAAATATAACAGGTTTACCTCAGATAGCATATCTCAGAGAAACAAGTATGAACAACAGAGCGGAAGTAATAGAAAAATCGCTGATCGGCGAGGAGGTTTACTTTGTTGAAGCTGCCAATGAATACGATCCATTCAGACTGGAAGTATTCAGTGAGCTTGGCTCTCTCGGCTATCTTGATTCATATATCAGTGAAACGATTATGCCTTTGATGGAATCGAAGAGGCTTGATTACACAGCCAGAATAGCCGAGCTTGTGAAGCTTTCCGAAAGAAACAAGCACGCAAAAAGTTCTATTGTCGGTATCAGCATTGATGCGAAAATGTCCGACATTCCGGTACATCCTAAAGCATCCGTGCCGCATATAGAACGTTAAACGTGCGATGCAAAGCAAATTGAACTTATTGACCGTTCGGAGATGCTTCTGATGTTATCGTCATAAGCGAAAACGAGAAAACCGCATATTATGGCAAACTCAGAAGTGAAAAATCTGTTGAACAATTGTTTACGCCCTCGTCTTTAAAGGTGAAAAACAGGTAACAAATCCCTGCCGGAATAGCAGGGATTTGTTGTTTTCTCGCAATAGATATAGTAAACTGAAAAAATATGTTACAAATTTTACAGCATAAGATATAACTAAAGTTAAAAATGCAATTATCAATATATAAAGCTATAGGCAATCCGCTGACCTACCGTGATTCGCTGTCGTTTTCCTGGAAGAACGGCAGACAGCTTGCTTCTTTACAAAACGGTATCAGTGTGATAAACTTATACATACAATGCCGATGGAGTAAGGATAGGTAAGAGCGGAGCAAAAACCGTAACATATACCGTTTCCGGTACGCAGATACTCAGTGAGAGTAGCGGAAGCAACACTACCTACTATCTCTATGACGAAAGCGGTTCACCTGTAGGACTTACTTACAAGGGAAAAACATATTATTAGCGTTAGCTGTAGGAAACGGAAAACGTCCAGTTGGTCCGGAACGTCATTATAATAAAATAACAGGCTCATCATTGGGATATTGGTGGCATTATCATGATGGCAATAGAAAAGGAGGGCATATATTTTATGTATGAATTGAACTATGGCATGCTGTGTGCAAATTTTAGTGAAGTTTTAGATTATTGCTTTAAGAATTCTGATTCTTTTTCAATGATAACCACTTTGAAAAAGCCATATAAAACAAATCTGCCGATTTGTGTACATGATAATATTATAGAATGTTGGAAAAACTGTCTAATTAACTTAAAACCTGATATAAAAAAATGGCCAGGTACTGAAACTAGGAGCAATCATAAAGCAATGCTTATTTATAATGCTAAAAAATTTAGGAGAACTTATCGTGATATTCCTAACTTTTTTCTTGCTATTGAGCAAAATTTGCCTGAAGATATTTGCTTTTATAGAGATGGTGAGGTTTGGTTATATACGGTAACTCATGAGAGGAGCGCAACTATGGTTTCTTCGACTAGTTTGGATTTTGATTTTTTAAAATCTTATTTTATTTAAATATACATATTACACAAACAATGATTTTCCTTGACAAATTGAAATATATGCGTATACAGTTCCGGTACGCAGATACTCAGCGAGAATAATTGATATATCTAAACTTAATGCAACTTTTATATTTAAATTTTACTCAAGAGCAATGTACAACGCATTTAACCGTACATGTAATAACAGAGGATTTGTTTATATCGGAAATAATTCAATTCGAATTTTATTTTAATGGAGGATATATATGAAAAAATTCAGCATGATATTTTTGGGAATCGTTATTTTGATTTTTACTGCTTGTGAATTTGAAGGAAATAGTTTGGTAATAAACATGAATGATGAAAAGAAAGCAAATCAGATCGTTAATGAATTAATTTCCTCAATTGAGAATAAAGAGGAAAATAACATAGCAAATCTATTTGCAAAAACTGTCAGTGTAAATACTGAAGAGTTTGAAGAAAGCATTTCAGCGTTAATGGATTATTATACCGGTAATCTGGTTTCTTGCAATTCTGAGTATGAGCCTTATTCTTCAGGCGTTTATACTCCTGAAAGAACGTGTGAGTATATTTATTGCGGTTACTCAGTTAAAACAGACAGATCCGATTATTATTTTTATTTGAAAATAGTCACAAGAGATACTGTGAATGCGGATAATATCGGAATATATTCGCTGTATGTTATCGAGCAAAGTAGGTACGATAATAAAGACGTTTTCTATTCAGGTGATGGATTTGAAACACCCGGAATCAATATTGATAAAACGGATACAAGTGAGAAAGCGTTTTTAGATATTTCAAATAAAGTTATAAAGATTATCAATGATAAGAATGTTGACGAGCTTAAATCTCTGTTTTCCGCAGAAGATCTTAAGCAAAGCTCTGATTTTGACGAAGCCGCACAGGATCTTTTTGAATTTTGTGAAAATGCGAAAAGTATAAAGTTTGGTTTTGATAGCCATAATGTCGGATTGACCGATATGAAACCGAGACCGTACTATGATAGCGACAAATTTTTTATCACTTCTCAGGTAGAGTTGATTTGTCAGAACAAAATCTGTGAATTTTTTATGGAATACTGCATTCTCGATTCTGCAGAACCCCAAAATCAAGGAATAACCACTCTTAGAGTTGCAGATAAAGCAACACATCCCGATATAATGTTAGAGGTAGATCTGGACGTTCCGGTAGAATGCGGAATTTATGTTGTTAAGTAAGAGGCAATAATAAATAATTGTAAACGAAATTAGTTGCAGTATCACAATTGAAATTGAGAGGTGTGTTTATGCATTTCAATGTTAAAAATGTTCTTCAATTAGATGAAGCATTGCATGAGCTTCCAATACACGATTCCGGCATTACGAGCATAGAGAATGAGGTTGGTAATAAAGAATTATTAATTCATCTTAGTAATCTTTATGAAAATAAAAAGATAGAATTGCTTTTTGGTTGTGTTGACATTTTTAAAACTGCAATCAGCGGAGATTATGATCAAGGTGACGATGTAATAACGTTATATCATGAAAGAAGTAAGGAAGCATTTAAAAAGATTGTCAAAGATAATAATATTTCTTATGACAAATCGTTATATTTTGTATTACAACTGTTTTCGGGAAAAGAATATCATATAGTATGCAAAAGCATTGATGTTCAAGTAATACAATTAAACTGATGCATTATAATCTATTAGCAATCCGCTGACCTACCGTGATTCGCTGTCGTTTTCCTGGAAGAACGGCAGACAGCTTGCGACTTTATAAAATGTAAAATTACAGCCGATCTCACGATATAAGATCAACAGGGTTTTGCAATTGTTGGCTGAATAGGAGATTTATAATGAAAAAAATCGTATCGTATATTGTGATGATTATAATAGTTATATTTATGCTCACTTCCTGCAATCTTGTAACAATGGTAACAGGCGACTACAGCGGACTTGCCAATCGGAATTTCAATGCGTTGATAACCGCTATGGAAAATAAGGATAAATCGGCAGTCAAAGCACTGTTTATGGACAGCACAATAAACAGCTCGGAGAATTTTGAAAAATCCTTGGATGAATTACTTGAATATTATAATGGAAAAATGACTTCTTATGATGACGTGTCAAGCGGCGGAGAGTTTGTTGAAAGAAATTTATTTATTGGCAAGCGGGTATTTATGTCCTCGTATTTTGTAGTTGAAACCGACGGCGATAAATATCATTTTGATATTACAGAATGTGTTTTTGACAGCTTAAATCCGGGTAATGTCGGAATAAAATCTTTGTACATAATAAACGACAAAGATTTTCCCGATAAAGACGGGTACTATCACGGTGATTACAAAAATACCGAAGGGATAAATATCGGAAAATATGCCGAATATTCCGAAGACACGGTAATGTCAAGAGAGAAATTCAATAATCTGCTTACTGCGGTTGAAAACAAGGACAAGGATACGCTCGGGTCTTATTTTTCAAAAAATGCCGTTGAGAAAACACCCGATTTCGACAACGAAGTTGAAAAATTGCTGAACCTGTATAAAGGAACTCATAAGCCGTTTAACAGATATACGGGTGGCGGCAGTGTTTATGAGATGAATGACTGGGGTACTGAATACAAATACCTTGATTCGAATTTTTATCTCGAAACCGAAGAGGGCAAAAACTTTTATTTTAAAATCAGCGAATATCTTATCAATGAAGAAGATGAAAATAATGTCGGCATTACATGCCTTAAGGTTTATAACCAAACCTCAGATGTAAATGCCGAAATCGATATGGAGGCTGTGCCGATAGTTGTTATCGGGGCTGAATGACCAAATCGGCTTTGGCGGTCTTTAAACGGTTGTGTATCTGAGGATTTAATAATGCAAAAGATTTTAGAACCCATTTTAGTTACGATAATTTTTGTCGGCTCATACATTCTAAATTATTCTTGCTTTGACACCTGTCTTTCCGATGATGTCGAGTTTAATTACGGAAAACACAAAAAGCGCAAAATATATAAAGAAACCCATGGCTTTTGGAGAAAGTTTTTCTTCATAGATATAAGAAAAATGGTAAGCCGATGGCATTACGTCCTGTTTATTGTAAATTTCACCGCTTTTGTTCTTATGCTTATTTTGGTAAATATTTATGTATTGAGCGAAGAAAATGTATCCAGATGGTTGTTTCTTATTTGTGGCGGAGTTTACTTTCTGTCGTCTGTTCCAGTAGTATTTGCAAGATGGGGGCTTTACAGAGGGAACGTTGTCAGAAGCCGCAAAGAGTACAGGAAGAATAATCGGAAGTGATTACATTTCTTGATGAGTTGTGTGTAATCGTAGTTCTTTAACGTTATCAAAAACAAGGCATTGATTTCAAACTTACAATGCCGAATAAGCACATATTACGATTGACAACACGGAGTTTGCAGTAAATAACCCTTTCAGATACAGGGGATATTACTATGATGTTGAGAGCGGATTGTATTATCTCAACAGCAGGTATTATGACCCTCAGACGGGTAGGTTTATTAGCCCTGAACCAAATGTTGATACGGCAAAGTTTGATGATGGAGTCGGTTTACATTGCTTTAATGTTTATGCTTATTGTGGGAATAATCCTGTCACATACAAAGATGTTAGCGGAGAATTTGTTATTTCTATATCTATAGGAATTGGCTCGCTTCTTACATGGGTGGCTTATGGTATTGCTACAGCGGTTGGTGTTGGTGCAGGTGTTGCGATAGGCACAGCTGTAGGGAATAATATTAGGCGTTCAACAACATATGTTGATACACGTTCCGATAGTAAGGCAAAAGAGAAAGACAGAAGAATCAAAAAACCTGCGCCTATATATATTTATAGATATAACGGAACAAATCCAGGTAATTTAATTCCAATGGCAAAGGATAAAAACACAGGTCTTTCTTTCTCTACTATACCGCCTATAAATAATAAAACTGCTGCAGTAACAACAATTGAAGAAGTTAATTCTACCGGCAACTTAATAGCGGTTCAAGACGGTCCTTCTCATGTAAGTATTAAACCAAGAAACGGAACAATGTCCGATTGGATAAAAGCAGGAACAAATTCAATATGGACAAAAACATTAAAGCGAATTGTAAAACGGTATCCGAGGTGACTTTTTTGTGATAGATATAGATTATATAATGACTTTACTTGATTGGAATGAAAGCGATGAAAATCAGTGTTATGGATTAGAACTTGCAAAAAAAGTAAATTGTTTCAATGTGTTTTTGCAACCATGCAATAAAAATATTAATAAAAATGTGTGGAATAATTGTGCCAAGATATTGTCAGATAAATCCGATGAAGAATTATCCCCTTATTTGCCGGAATTATTTAGATGGCTTAAAGATTTGAATTGGCCGGGAGCAATTTGCATTTATGATAGATTAATTATATCGGAAGATGAATTGTTCGAATATGAGCTAAAAGTATCTATCACCACAGCAAAAGCACAAAACGATAAATTGTGGTTACTGGCACTTAAAAATTTAAAAAAAGAGCGAAAAGCTAGAGATAAATAATAATTGTTAACAAAAATTAAAATGAAAAATTTAGATAAGAGGTGTGCGTTTTACATATTTTAACTATGATTGTACTAATTAAATTTGATTTTGAACAATACAAAATTTACATTCCCGATGGCTATATTATGAATCTTGAAAATATTAGATCGGATTTTTTTGAATGGATATATTATCAACCCGAATATATAATATATGATAAGTCAAATGCAATTTTAACATATGGGGTAGATGATTTTTTGAAATTTTTAAATGAAACAATATTTACCGGTTGTAAAGAAAAAGCATATATAGAAAGCCGTAATGGAAAAAAATACAACAAAGTAAATTATTGTATCGATTTAAAATAATTAAATATCACCGACAGCACAGGAGCAAAGGCAGTAACATACACCTACAATGCCTGGGGCAAGCTTATGTCAATGACAGGCAACACGGAGCTTGCGGTTAAAGCCTGCTAATCTAAGTATCTACAGTTCACTTGGATTATATAAGTCCTGTCTATCAAATAAGGCAAAGAAAAACATTCGTGACTGATTCATCACGACTTAAAAAATAAGGGGAAAATAATGATAATCAAAATAATTGTTCTAATGTCGCTATGTGCTGTTATTGCATTCAGAAAGCACGTTAAAAAACGTGCTTTATTTGTATTTGTTTTGATTGTGGCTATTTGCGCAAACATTTTTATTCCGGCTTTTGAATTTTTTGTTCGTTCAGAGCCTCAGAATGACAGAATATTGGATTATATCAGTCAAATCAATTGGCATGACAGCGACTTGTTAAAATCAAAGGGTTTTGACTGTGACGGCGAAACAGGTACATACGCAGATGACGATAAATTCAGCATTCACGTTGCTGATGCGACTTCTTATGATAAAGCAGAAATTGTTTCGGAATATAAAAATATTCATTATGAATATTTCTCGTACTTGTCGGATACTCTCCTGATTCCGCAGTTGCGTAAGAACTATTCGGTGATAGTAAATGATAAGGTTGTTGAGATTACTTATAAAGACTGCCTTAGCAAGCCGGGCATAATGGATAAGCTGGAAGGGATATTCGGTGCAGCTGCGTAACCACATAACCGATAATACCGCACTTTTTAAAATCATAAAACAGAAATTAAATCACGACGATAGAAAACCGGCTATCGCCGTGATTTTCTTTTTCTGATAGCGAAAATACAAAGCTGTGCCGACGGGTACGGCTTTGTATCAAGATTCTTTGAACATAAAAAAACACCCCATCGCAAATAAATGCAATGGGGCTTTCTATCTGGAGCTAATACCCGGATTCGAACCGGGGACCTCATCCTTACCAAGGATGTGCTCTGCCGACTGAGCCATATTAGCAAACTCCTGACGGTTATTAATTATATCATACCATATCGACTTTGTCAAGGAAAATTTTCGAATTTTTAACTTCGATATACCGTAACGGTTTTATCAACGGCCAATATGTCATAAAAATCAAACAAACCGCATTGTTGTGCGGTTTGTAGCTGGTACGGGTAACAGGACTTGAACCTGCACGCTTTCGCACCAGAACCTAAATCTGGCGTGTCTGCCAATTCCACCATACCCGTATATAAAAACGACGCTGAAAACTCAGCGTCGTGTGGCGGAAAGAGAGGGATTCGAACCCTCGAACGGGTATTAGCCGTTACACGATTTCCAATCGTGCGCCTTAGACCAGCTCAGCCATCTTTCCACGACTTTAATATTTTATCATATCCCCGAAGAATTGTCAAGAACTTTTTTCAAATGTTTTCTTATTCCTTTACGCATTTGTACTAATTTCGAAAAATTGTGCCTGAGCCTCTTGACAAACACAATATGTTGTGGTACAATTGAGAAAACAACGAAATGTACTTACTGCTTTTATATACAGTAAATTGAAAGGAAGATTGTTATGGTAAAAGTAAATGTAAAAAACGGCACACTCGATCAGAAAGAGATCGACGCTTACGTTCAGTATGCTATCGAAGCTAACCCCGGAAAACTGGTCACCGAGCTTGATATAGACATTGACGGAGATTTTGCAAATCTCACCTATCATTTCGGAGAGATACCGTTTGACCGTATACGCCGTATCACAGGTTACCTTGTCGGCACGCTCGACAGATTCAATAATGCGAAAAAGGCTGAGGTCGAAGACAGAGTAAAGCACAGCATAGCGCCGGATGTCGAAGACGATATTTATGTTACGGCTTGATTTGTCGTTGACAGTAAATTGACAGAATAAAAAACGTTATTCCGTCCATACTTTTATCGGAAAATGAAAGTATGGGCGGTGTTTTTTTGTATTACAATAAGGTTGAAATAAGCGGTGTCAACACAGCGAAGCTGAAGGTCCTCAAGGAGTCTGAAAAAACCGAATTACTAAGGCAAATGCGCAGCGGCGACCCTACAGCCAGAGAGAAGCTGATAAACGGAAATTTGCGTCTTGTTCTCAGTGTGATACAGCGTTTTTCGGGCAGGGGAGAAAACCCCGACGATCTTTTTCAAGTCGGATGTATCGGTCTGATGAAAGCTATCGACAATTTTTCTACGGATTTTAATGTGAGATTCAGCACTTATGCCGTGCCTATGATAATGGGCGAATTGCGGCGCTACCTGAGGGACTCAGGCTCGATCCGTGTCAGCCGTTCAATGCGTGATCTGGCTTATAAAGCTATGCAGGCAAGAGAAAAACTTACCAATGATAACTCAAAAGAACCTACAATCGAGCAGATAGCAAAAGAAATAGACGCAAAACGTGAGGATGTGGTAATAGCGCTTGAGGCAGTCAGCGACCCTATTTCGCTGTACGAACCGGTGTTTTCTGAGTCGGGCGATACCATATATATGATGGATCAGATTGGCGATAATAACGATGACAGAAACTGGCTCGATGAAATAGCTTTGAAAGAGGCGATAATCGGACTTGACGACAGAGAGAAGAATATTCTCAAGCTGCGTTTTTTCAGAGGCAAAACTCAGGTAGAAGTCGCACAGGAAATAGGGATTAGTCAGGCACAGGTATCACGGCTTGAAAAAGGCGCTCTCGGTAAGATAAAAAAGGCATTATAACTTTGCAATCACATATTTCTGCTTGACTTATACAGTATATTGTGGTATACTTACTGCAAATATTAAATTAAGGATAATAGTAGAAATATGAAACGCTTTCTTTTACTCATACCGGTGATGATTCAGCCATATATTTTACTGTTTGCTCTCTACTCCATATTTATAAATCAATATATTGTAGAGCGTTTTTTCGGCGGTAATGGGCTTTGGCTGTTATTTGTGATATTTGTGACAATTGTCATTTCATTTATATGCACGCTTGTGTATATGCCGTTTTGCCTTGCAAAGGGGTGGGGAGCAAGACAGACAGCCTTTTTCAATATGCTTATAAAGCTTGTTCAGATACCGGCATATCTTGCTATATTTGTGCTTGGTGTATTATTTTTCCTTACAATTTTCACTTATGCTTTTTCTGTTTTTTTCGTGCTGTTCGATTGTATAACGATATTCCTTACAGGACTTGTCGGATTAACGGCAAATCTCAGGATTTATAAGGAACGTAAGTGTTCCGGAAGCTTTGCGGCTTTGAATTCTGTATGTCAGTTTGTTTTTTGTATAGATGTTATAAGCGCTGTTATTGTTTATATATGTTCAAGAAAAGAGCCTGTGCAGTGAAATTATATTGAATAAAATGCTATAATTCAGTGTGTTGACTTGTTGTGGTTGGCACACTTTTTTATGTTGCCAAAAAATGCTGATTATAACTATTGAAATTCGCAGAATAAAGCGATATAGGCATACAGCAAATGAGTTTTATATAAAGAAGGTTATTTCTAGGCAACAAACCGCACTTTTTTGAAAAAACATACTTTTTCTATAAACTGAAGATGGATCAGATAGGCAACAACAACGATGACAGAAACCGGCTCGATGAAATAGCTTTGAAAGAGGCAATAATCGGACTTGACGACAGAGAGAAGAATATTCTCAAGCTGCGTTTTTTCAGAGGAAAAACTCAGGTAGAAGTCGCACAGGAAATAGGAATTAGTCAGGCACAGGTGTCACGGCTTGAAAAAGGCGCTCCGGGAAAAATTAAAAAAGCACTGCAGCAAAAACGTGTCAATCTGCGAAGGTTGACACGTTTTTTTCTTTGCCTTATTACAATTTGTCTTTTTTGTTGACAAAAAAATTGCACTGTACTATAATTAAATAATAGGTTGGATTGGTGATAAAACATTTAAGGCAGGGGAAAAGATGAGTAATATCCGTATTTTTGTATCGCACAGGATAGATATTGACAGTGAAACAGTAGACACTCCCGTTTATTTTCCGGTCAGATGCGGTGCGGTTTATGATGAAGAAGGCAACAGTGAGATTCAGGGCGATGACACGGGCGACAATATTTCAAAGCTCCGTATGTCATTTTGTGAATTTACGGTTCAGTATTGGGCGTGGAAGAATGTTGATGCCGATTATTACGGACTGTGTCATTACCGGCGGTATCTTTCTTTTTCGGATAAACGCTATAAAAATACGGTGTTCAATATGGTGCGTGAGTTAAAATTGACACCTCACGAAAAGAAAAAATATCATCTTGATGATACGAAAAAAATCGAAAAAACTGTAAAACAATATGATATGATAATTCCCGTGGTTGCAAAAGCGTCCGAAATGAGTTATAACAGGGCAGAGGTCAAAACGCTTCGTGAAATGTGGGAAAGCTATAACGGCGTGTATTTTGAGCAGGGGATAATAGACAAGATGTTTTCCCTTATAAAAGAGTATTCGCCCGAATATTACAACTCTGCCTGCGAATACTTTTCCGGAAAATATCACAGGGCGTTCAATTGCTATATAATGAAAAAAGAGCTGTTTGTCCGTATGTGCGAGTTCCAGTTTCCTATTATGAAAAGAATTACGGAAATCACCGATTGCAAAACCTATGAACGTGCTCCCGGGTACATAGGCGAAATACTAAACGGTATTTTCATCCACCATATGCTGACGGTTGAAAACAGGTCGGCCAAGGAAACACAGCTTGTGTTTTTTGTAAATACGGAAAAGATAAATTCCGCAAAAGAGTATTATAAGTACAGAATTCATTCCGTTGCCGATAAAGCAGTGCGGAGCGTTGCCGACAAGATATTCCCGATGTACTCGCCACGACGTGAAAAGGTTAAAAAGCTGTTAAGACTAAAATAGCGCTTTAATAATTTAGCTAATGATTTAGTTAAAGAAGTGCGTGGTTTTAGCTGTTTTTTGTAAAAAATTAACCAATTGAATCTGTTCGCATTGACAAAAATGCTTTTTGTGTTATAATTATTTTGATATTAGTATGAAAAATGCCCGAGTTTTGACATTTTTCAACATCATCATGAAATGAGAGGATAAATAGCAATGAAAGTGTTAGGAATAATTCCCGCAAGATACAAGTCGAGCCGTTTCCCCGGCAAGCCCCTTGCGGATATATGCGGAAAGCCGATGATATGGTGGGTATACAACAGAGCCATAAAAGCCGAAACTCTGACAGAGGTGTATGTTGCCACCGATGATGAACGCATTTACAATGCCTGCAAGGAAAACGACATTAATGTAATAATGACCTCCGATACTCACAAGACAGGAACAGACCGTATAGGTGAGGTCGCAAGAAAAATTCCTGCGGATTTATATGTCAATATACAGGGCGATGAGCCTATGATCGAGCCGGAAACAATAAACAAGGCGGTATATCCTTTCTTCGAGAATCCCGATCTGCAGATCACGAATCTTATGACTAAGATAAAGGATCCTGTTGATGTAGTAAACTTCACAGTGCCTAAAGTCATAACGAATGCCGACAATATAGGCGTATATCTTACCAGAAGCACCGCTCCTTATCCTAAGGGAAGCATAGACTACAGCTATTATAAGCAGGTGTGCGTATACGGCTTCAAGCCTGAGGCGCTTCAGTTCTATTGTTCTTCTCCCAGAGGAAAAATCGAATCTATAGAGGATATTGAAATACTCAGATTTATCGAAGCCGGCTACAGAGTTCAGTACATAGAGGTTGATTCCGAAACAGTAGCCGTTGACACACAGAACGATCTTGAAAAGGTCAACAGGCTGATAGCTGCAAAGCTCGAACGGGAAAAGAATTAATTATTACAGGTGGGTATGAAAAAAATACGGATACTTGATTGTACTCTGCGTGACGGCGGATACGTAAATAACTGGAAATTCGGTTTCGAAAACATAAAAGACACCGTAAAACGTCTAATACAGGCAGGTATTGATATAATCGAGGTGGGCTATTTATCGTCAAAGGGAGATTTTTCTGCGGATGAGTCGCAGTATTCCTCGGTTGACGCTATAAAAAGAATCCTTCCTGCTGACAGAAAAAATACTCTGATTGCCGTAATGATAAACTGCGGCGATTATGATGCAGAACTGCTGCCGCAGTATGACGGTACAGGACCCGACTGCATAAGGGTTTGCTTCCACAAGTCGCAGGCTTTGCAGGCGGTTGAGCTTTGCAGAAAGATCAAGGACAAGGGCTATAAGGTATATTTTCAGCCTATGGTAGCTCTCAGCTATTCCGATGCCGAATACCTCGGTCTTATAGGTATGGCAAACAAATTCCGCCCCGACGTTTTTTATATCGTTGATTCGCACGGTTCTATGAAACAGAAGGATGTTGCACGTTTCTTTTATCTTATAGAGAATAATCTCGATAAGGAGATAGCTGTCGGCTTCCACTCCCATAACAACCTTCAGCTTTCGTACTCAAACGCTCAGTATTTAGCCGCTTTGCATACCGATCATAATCTGATAATAGACAGCAGTATTATGGGTATGGGCAGAGGTGCGGGAAATCTCAATACCGAGCTGTTTGTGGAATATCTGAACGAAACCGCAGACGCCGATTACAGTACAGAGCCTATACTCTGTTCGATTGACAATACCATAGCACCTATTTATTTGACTACATCGTGGGGTTATTCCTTATCCGGCTATCTGTCCGCAAAATACAGATGCCACCAGAATTACGCACGATTCCTCAGTAACAAAAACACCCTCACATACGAAGGTATGAACGCTATTTTCTCGAAAATAGAGCCTGAAAAGCGTGACAATTATGACCGAGAATATATAGATAAGCTGTACACTGCTCATATGTCTGCAGGCGGCGAAAAAACGCCCGAGGCAGATCTCAGCAGACTTTTCGAAGGACGCAATGTTGTTATTATCGCACCCGGCAGGACAACATCGGTAGAATCTGAAAGGCAGAAGGTCTTTGATAAGGTCAAAGCTACCGATGCGATAGTGATTTCCGTAAACCACTGCCCCGAATGGATCAAATGCGATTATGTGTTTGTAAGCAATATAAGACGTTACGAAAAGCTAAGCGGAATAGAAACAGACAAGCTGATAATAACATCTAATATAAACGCACAAGCGGGCTACACAGTAGGCTACGAGCCTTTGCTGTGTTCTATAGAAGCTGTCCGTGACAACGTTACACTTATGCTTATAGCACTGCTTATAAAATCCGGAGCAAGCTCCGTTTATCTTGCCGGAGTTGACGGATATTCATTCAAGGAACGCAACTTTGCGTACAGAGATATGGAAACGTATGAAGACGAGCAGGTAGCCAAAGAGCAGAACAACGGTATATCAGCCGCAATCGCTCAGCTATCACAGCGGATACCCGTTTCATTTATAACAAAATCACTTCTTGAAAGAGAGGAAAACCGTTCATAATGAAGGTAGTTTCTTTTGGAGAAATAATGCTCAGACTATCGCCCGACGGATATTACAAATTGTTTCAGAAGCCGGAGCTTAATACATCGTTTTGCGGTGCTGAAGCTAATGTAGCCGTTGCCCTCAGTAATTTCGGAGACGAGGCTGAATTTGTGACCGCACTTCCCGATAATGATATAGGCAGAGCGGCTTGCAGAGAGCTTATGAGATATGGCGTAAAGACGGATAATATAGTTTATACGGGCGACAGGCTCGGGATATTCTTTGCCGAGAAAGGTGCAAGCCAGCGTCCCTCAAAGGTGATATACGACAGAAAGAACAGTGCGATAGCATCGGCTGAACCTTCGTCGTTTGATTGGGAAAAGATATTTGACGGTGCGGATTGGTTTCATATTACGGGAATCACTCCGGCGCTTTCCGACAGCCTTGCAAAAATTTCTGTCGATGCCGTAAAAGCCGCCAAAAAAGCGGGTCTTATCGTAAGCTGCGATATAAACTACAGAAGCAAGCTGTGGAGTGCAGAAAAGGCACGTCCCGTAATGACCGAGATAATGCAATATGTTGATGTCTGCATAGGAAATGAAGAGGATGCTGAGATAGTGTTCGGAATAAAAGCAGGCGCTACGGATGTCACAAAGGGACAGCTTGATACAGACGGCTATAAAAAGAGCCTTCAGACCGTTGCGGAAACATTCGGCTGTAAAATAGTTGCATACTCACAGAGAAAGAGTTATTCCGCAAGTGATAACGGCTGGTCGGGAATCATTTATGATGACGAAAAAAAGCAGGTTTATACATCTGCGCAATATGATATAAGAATTACAGACAGAATAGGCGGCGGCGATGCGTTTGCGTCGGGGCTTATTTATGCTCTGCATAACAATATATCGCCTGAAAATGCTATAGAAACAGCTGCTGCGGCAGGCTGTCTCGATCAGACGCTTGAGGGTGATTTCTGTCTGTTCGGAATTAATGATGTGTTTGATCTTGCCGGTGGAAATTCGTCGGGAAGAGTAAAGAGATAAAAGAAAGGGATTTTATTTTCAATGAACAGCGGTGAAAACAACAGCAAAAAAATCGCAATTTTCGTTTCACACAGAATCGATCTTAAAAGTATGGTGATTGACAATCCTTTATATGTACCCGTAAGATGCGGTGCGGCACTTGACGAGAACGATGAAGGCAATGTCATAATGGGCGACAATACAGGCGATAACATATCCGAGAAAAGAATTTCTTTTTGTGAGTACACAGTTCAGTACTGGGCGTGGAAAAATTATGATGCGGATTATTACGGACTTTGTCACTACAGAAGGTATCTTTCGTTTATGGATTCCTTTATGCCGGGCAATGACTACGATGTACGAATGGAAAACAACCTTTCGGTACGCACCGCAGAGTTATATCAGCTTTTTAATAAGTCAAAGATGGAGAAGGAGATCTCATCCTATGACGTTATTGTCGGCAAGGCTTTCGATACGACAAAGATCACCAGAGTACGTCCCAGAAACAGTGTAAAGGAGTTATGGTACGCATCAAGAAATCTTGTCGATCCTATAGCTATTGATACATTGATAAAGATAATAGAAGACAGGCACCCCGAGCTTGTTGAATCTATGAATGAGTATTTTGCCTCAAAGTATTACAGAGGCTATAACTGCTTTGTAATGTCAAAGAAGATATTCAACGAATACAACAAGGTGCTCTTTGACATACTCTTTGAGTTTGATAAACAGTTTGACACCACCGGCTATGAGGGTAACAAGCTCAGAGCCACAGGCTATATGGGTGAGATTGTATACGGCGTTTATATGTGGTATCTTCAGCATCACACCGACTGCAGGTTCCTTGAGCGCCAGATTGTATACTTCAAGAACACCGAAGCAGATCCCGATGCAAATACCCTTGCACAACGTACCCTGTCATACAAGAAACCCAATGATGACATCAAGATTTTCGTTTCGCACAGGATGGATCTTGACAGCGCTGTGATAGGTAACCGTATATTCGAAAACTATAAGTGTAATGCAGGCTCGGCAAGATGCTTCCTTAAGATGAACGGCGATGACACCGGCGACAATATCTCCGATCTTGCAAAGTATTTCTCGGAGCTGAGTGTTCAGTATTGGGCGTGGAAGAATGCCGATGTAAATTACTACGGCCTTTGCCACTACAGACGTTATCTTTCATTCAGCAATAAGAAGTTTGACCAATGCTCAAGAGGCTACATAATCGAAAATATGCTCAATGAAGAGAGCATCGAAAAGTATGGTCTGAATGATTATGACAATATGGCAAAGCAGATAAAGAAATACGATCTTATCACAGGCGGAAGCATGGATGTTGATGAGATGGATTTCCTTTTTGGCGGAAAACGTGCACATTGCATCAAAGATATATTCATGATTCAGGAGCATTTATTTGATAAAAGCGCACCTGAGCTTACGCTTAAGCTGGTTGATGAGCTTTACCCCGAATATTCTAAGGCTGCCGAGGAATATATGGCTTCAAAGAAGTACTATGCGTACAACTGCTTTGTAATGTCAAAAGAGCTGTTCAACCGCTTCTGTACATTTGAATTCGGCGTACTGTTCGAATTCATGAAAAGATTTGATTTGTCAAAATATCAGGGTACCAAAATGAGAACGCCCGGCTATATGTCTGAGGTTCTTTACGGTATCTTCATATACTGGGTATTAAAGCAGAGAAAGTACAAGGTAAAGGAAAATCAGCTTGTATTCTTCAGAGAAACCAATGCCGCAAAGTGCAAGGTTACTCCTGTAAAAACAGCGGCTACTCCCAAAAAGCCCCAAAAAGTCGAAAGCGTTTTAAAGAAGATAATGAGAAACACCTTCCCTGCATATCGTGTTGCTTTACGAAACGAGGAAAGACTCGGCGCACTGGTTGCTTCTGTTAACGATCTTCAGAAAAAGTCTACAGAACACAGCGTGCTGCTTGCGAGAACCGTAAAGGTTTGTCAGAGCACTGCTCCTAAGAGCGTACAGGCAGCGGTTGCTAAGTCTCCTATCATCGCTACCAGTCTTCGCAAGGATATATGGGATGCAAAAACGCTCACTTCAAATATTAATCTCAATATTGCCTGCCTTGCTAATGAGATACACGAAACTCATAAGAAGTCATTCGGCGAGTTCAGAAATATCAATACCGGCAGAGATGTTGTTGTAATGGCATCAGGACCTTCGATGAGATACTACAAGCCCATTCCCGGTGCTGTACATATAGGTATGAATGCTTCATTCTTAAATCCTGATGTTGATATTGATTACTATTTTACTACCGATTACGAAAGCCGTGCTCCGTGGTTTGAAAAGCTGAAGGAATACGATTTTGTCAAGTTCTTCGGTCAGTATTCTACTGGTGAATACAGAGATAAATTCCAGGTATCAGAGAAGATTATCAGAGAGAATAACGGTAGAAGATTCTTCCAGGCGGCTCCCAGTGAGGATATACATATTAATATAGAATTCTATCCCCTTATGGCATTCTATTCAATTGCGTTCCAGGCTATCCACTTTGCACTCTTTACCAATGCGAAAAGAATTTATCTTGTTGGTTGCGACTGCACCAATGCGGGATATTTTGACGGCAGCAAGCAGAGATTGTCGGATCTTGTAGCAAAGACAAGTGTTCCACACTGGTTAGACGGTTATCAGAAGGTCAAGGCGTTTGTTGAACGCTTCTATCCGGATACAGAGATTATATCCGTTAATCCTATGGGTCTCAGAGGACTTTATTCAGACGTTTATACGGATGACTTCATAGCAGATCATCCTGAAATAGATAGCAGTAAAGTAACACGTCTTAACAGCACACAGGAGGAAAAATGACAGTTGTAATACTCGCCGGAGGTTTCGGCACAAGAATCAGCGAAGAAAGCCAGTTCAAGCCAAAGCCTATGGTTGAGCTTGGCGGTATGCCGATAATATGGCACATAATGAAGCTCTATTCTTCTTACGGCTTCAATGAATTCATTATCTGCGCAGGTTACAAACAGCACGTTATAAAGGAGTATTTTGCAGACTACTTTCTGCATACATCCGATATTACATTTGACTTCACAAGCGGTAAAAACGAGATGATTGTTCACCGCAACAGCTCGGAACACTGGAAGGTTACCGTAGTGGACACAGGTCTTAACACAATGACCGGCGGACGTGTAAAGCGTATAAAGGACTATGTCGGCAACGAGCCTTTTATGCTGACATACGGCGATGGTGTTTCCGATGTAAATATAGCTGAGCTTGTCGAGTTCCATAAAAGTCACGGAAAGCTGGTAACAATGTCGGCTTACAACCCCGGACAGAGATTCGGCGTTCTTGATATTGATGAAAGCGGAAGAATAAATGAATTCCGTGAAAAGACATCCGGCGACGGAAGCCTTATCAATATCGGCTATATGGTATGTCAGCCCGAATTCATCGATTACATAGACGGCGACGAAACCGTTCTTGAAAAGAAGCCCCTTGAAACAGTAGCAAAGCTCGGTGAGCTTATGGCATATAAGCATACAGGCTTCTGGCAGTGCATGGATACTGTAAGAGAAAAAGAACAGCTTGAGAAAATGTGGAACAACAACAATGCTCCCTGGAAGATTTGGAAATAATGGGTAAATTATCCGATAAACTTGCGGGATTTTTCGGAAGATTATTTCCGATGTCACGCAACAAGACTATAAAGCTCAACAACGAGATAAGGCAGACAGAAAGCGAGCATTTTGCACAGCTTTGTGAAATGCTCGGTTTTCTTGAAAACAGCCTGAATACTTGCACGGATATATGCCGTGATAATGCGGAGCAGATAAAACTGTGCCGTCAATCGTTGCGTACATTGGAAGATAATCAGGTTAAATTCGGTGAGTCTACCGCATCAAAACTCAAAGAAATAAAATTTGATATTGAAAATCTGAAAAAGCAAAATGAGTGTATCGGCGAAAAACTGAGTAACGAAATATCAGAGAAATCTGCCGGAATATCCGGTGAACTTATCGGCTGTATTTCACATCACGCAGAGGAAATACTCGGTTTTATAACCGACAGCGACAAGCGTTTTTCCGATAGCGATAAGCACATTGTCGAACTTATTGAAAACGGCATATCTGAAAACAATAAGCACGCAGGAGAAATAAAAGCGTTCAACAACTCGCTTTCCGATGATATTAAGTCACTTTCGGACAGCGTTACCGCAGGCTTCGACAAGACCTCAAAGACGGGCGAGTATGCGGATGCGCTTAACGGCTTATCGTCAGATAACAAAAGCATCTCGGCTGAGCTTAAGTCGCTTTCCGACAGCGTTGCCGCAGGCTTTGACAAGACCTCAAAGACGGGCGAGTATGCGGATGCGCTTAACGGCTTATCGACAGATAACGAAAGCATTTCGGCTGATATTAAGTCACTTTCGGACAGCGTTGCCGCAGGCTTTGATAAAACCTCAAAGACGGGCGAGTATGCACAATCTCTGCTTGATGCAGAGAATACGGCAAATACAATCCGCCGTGAGATGAATCTGTTCAAAAGGCAGTCATATCTCAGAAAATTGTATTTTCATCCCGGTGAACGTGAAGCTCTGGCAAAATTGTTCAGTGACGCTATGAACAGAGAGGACAGCGCACAACGGTTCAGCGCACTTATAAGCGGACTTGACAACGAGAGCAGAAATACCGTTTCCGATATAATTCATCGTATGGGAATGATAGCGGACGGCAACAAGTCCTTGCAGGATGTCTATACACAGCGTGAGCAGGAAGAATTCGTTCGTATGAATGATGAATTCAGCTCAAAGATAGTAAAGTTGAACGATAATCTTTATTATTACAACGGTTATTATCTCCCCGTTAACCAGTTTGACAGCAGTGTTTTCTATTCAAAATACGCTATTGACGAGCTGACCACACTGGACAGTGTGAGAAATAAGGATATAATCGACGCAGGCGGATATGTCGGTGACACGGCGCTTCTGTTCTCGTCATATACGGATAAGAGTATTCATGTATTTGAGGCTTCTCCCTCAAATATGGATATTATCCGTGAAACGATAAGGCTGAATCAGTTAGAGAACATAGTGCCTGTAAGCAAGGCGCTGGGCGAGAAAAGCGGCACGGCAACGTTCAGTCTGGGCGAGCGCAATTCCTGCAATTCACTTGTTGAACGTCCCGGTTATAATTATCCGAATCATATCGAAGTTCCCGTTATTACTCTTGATGATTATGTACGGGAAAACAATCTCGAGGTCGGTCTTATAAAGGTTGACATCGAGGGAGGTGAGCAGCTGCTGCTCAAGGGCGCTGTCGAAACCATCCGCACTCAGCACCCGATACTTCTCATCAGCATTTATCATTCGGCAAACGATTTCTTTGAGATTAAGCCTATGATAGAGAAAATGTGCGACAAATACACCTTCAGAATAATTAAACCCGCCAATTCGGCTATTGTTATTGAAACAATACTGTTAGCCGAGGTCAGAGATGAAAGTGGCGAAAATATCATTAATTCGTAAAGGAAAAATCAATATGGATATGTCATTTTACAAGGGTAAAACTGTACTGATAACAGGTCACACAGGCTTCAAGGGAAGCTGGATGTGCAAATTGCTTTCTATGGCAGGAGCAAAAGTTATCGGTTATTCTCTCAATCCCCCCACAACACCCTCTCTTTTTGAGCTTTCCGGAGTAGAAAAGGAAATAGTTTCGGTTATCGGCGATATAAGGGATCTTGCAAAGCTGAACGAAACAATGCAGAAGTACCGCCCCGAAATAGTAATTCATATGGCGGCACAGCCCATAGTAAGAGAAAGCTACGCAGAGCCTGTCTACACATACGAAACAAATGTTATGGGTACTGTCAATATATGCGAGGCTGTAAGGCTGTGCGACAGCGTAAAATCATTCGTAAACGTAACCACCGATAAGGTTTACAAGAACAACGAATGGGAGTGGGGATACCGTGAAAATGACGCACTTGACGGCTATGATCCTTATTCCAACTCAAAGAGCTGCTCGGAGCTTGTAACAAGCTCTTATATTAAGTCGTTCTTCTATAACCGTGACATTGCGGTTTCGACCTGCCGTGCAGGTAACGTTATCGGAGGCGGCGACTTTGCAAAGGACAGAATCATCCCCGATTGCGTAAGAGCAATGGAGGCTAAGCAGAAGATAACAGTAAGAAATCCTTATTCGACACGTCCCTATCAGCACGTTCTCGAGCCGGTCGTTACATATCTTGTACTTGCAATGAAGCAGTATGAGGACAAGAGCCTTGCCGGTAATTATAATATCGGTCCGGATGACTGCGACTGCGCCGCTACAGGCGAGCTTGTCGATCTGTTCTGTTCACACTGGGGCGACGGCGCTTCGTGGAAAAACGTTGCGGATAAGAACGCTCCCCACGAGGCAAATTTCCTCAAGCTTGATTGCTCAAGAATAAAGCGTGTACTCGGATGGAGTCCCCGCTGGCATATTTCCGACGCTATCGAAAAGGTGACAGAGTGGAGCAAGGTATATCTTTCAGGCGGCGACATTAGCGCCGTTATGGAAAAGCAGATAAACGAATATCTGGAGGTAAAGTAATGAAAAAAGCTCTTGTTACAGGTGCAAACGGCTTTGTCGGAAGTGCGCTTGTGCGTGAATTGGTAAAGAATAATGTTGAGGTAATCGCACTTGACCGTGATGGTTGCAATAACAACATACCCAAAAATGTAAGATTTGTGGCTCACGAGCTTTCCGAATCGTCAAAGCTCGCCGATATTATTCCTGACCGTGATATTGATGTATTCTATCACTTTGCATGGGTAGGCTCGGCAGGCCCTGCGAGAGCAGACACCGCTTTACAGCTCAATAATGCTCAGTGGACGGTAGATTGTCTGCGTGTGGCAAAGGATATGGACTGCAAGAAGTTTGTATGTGCCGGCTCTATAATGGAGCATGAAACAATATCAGCCGCATTCAGACAGGGTAATAAGCCCGGTGCCGGCTACATATACGGAAGCGGTAAACTTGTTGCTCATACAATGTGTATGAGCGTTGCCGCACAGATAGGTATAGATCTTTGTTGGGCAAAGATAACCAACGCATACGGTGCAGGTGAGCTTTCACCCCGTTTTGTAAATACGACCATCAGAAAGATTATAAACGATGAGCCTTTACAGTTCACAAGCGGCACACAGAATTATGACTTTGTATATATAGACGATGTTGCAAGAGCGTTCTATCTCATCGGAGAGAACGGAAAGCCTTTCTGCCATTATCTTATAGGCAGCTCGGATGCAAAGCCGCTCAGAGAATTTGTTCTTGAGATGAAGGCTGCACTGGCTCCCGACAAGGAGTTCGTGTTCGGAGATGTTCCGTTCACAGGCGTAAATATGCCGCTGTCGGATTTTGATTGTTCGATTACGGAAAAGGATACAGGCTTCAGAGCTACTATACCTTTTGGTGAAGGCGTCAAAAAAACAATGGATTGGATTAAGGAGCAGAAATGATACAGAAGTTTGAATTCAAGGAAACAGAGATTAAGGGACTTATAGAAGTAACTCCCTTCAATGCCGATGATATAAGAGGCTGTTTCACAAAGGATTACTCGAAGGAAGTGTTCGAGGCAAACGGCATAAAGCACGATCTTGCCGAGGTTTTCTATACGACAAGCTACAAGGGCGTTATCCGTGCACTTCATTTTCAGCGTGAGAAACAGCAGCCCAAGCTGGTACGTTGCATACACGGACACGTTTACGATGTAGTAGTCGATTTACGCAAGGACAGCCCCACGTTCAAGAAGTGGCTTGCATTTGAGCTTATCGGTGAAAAGCACAACGAAATACTCGTTCCCGCAGGTTGCGCTCACGGTTATCTTGTACTTGAGGACAGCATAGTATCCTACAAGTGCGGAGAAAAATTCTACGGCGAATATGATGACGGCATTATGTGGAACGATCCCGACATTGCAGTAGACTGGAAGCTTGACAGAGTTGGCGGAATTGATAAGGTTATACTTGCCGATAAGGACAAGAATCTGCAGACCTTTAAAGAATTCATGAGCAAGTACGGTGGCTTTTGATGAGCAGTTTTGATTTTGACACCCTTATAGTCGGCTGTGGACTTTCCGGAGCGGTAATCGCCCGTCATTTAGCGGAAAAAGGCAAGAAGGTCGAGATATGGGAACGCAGGAACCACATCGGCGGCAATATGTACGACCACGTTGACGATCACGGAATACTTGTTCAGGATTACGGTCCGCACACATTCCACACGAAAGAGAAATATCTTTTTGATTATATGTGCCGCTATGAGCAGTGGTCTGATTACAAGCTGACCTGCGGTGCGGTATGGAACGATACATATACCCCCACCCCCTTCAACTTTACCACGATTGATAAGTTCTTTGATAAGCAAAAGGCAGAAACGCTCAAGGCAAAGCTGACTAAGGTTTACGAGGGCAGACCGACCGCTACCGTTGTTGAAGTTCTCGAAAACGAGGACGATGATATAAGAGCATACGCTCAGTATCTTTTCGATAACGATTATGCACCGTATACCGCTAAGCAGTGGGGCGTATCTCCCTCTGAAATTGACCCGTCTGTGCTTAAAAGAGTACCTCTGCGTTTTTCGTATGACGAGGGATATTTCGATGACGCTTATCAGGTAATGCCGGCACATTCATTCACGGAGTTCTTCAGAAATTTGCTTAACCATGAGAATATCACGGTCAGAACCGGTGTCGAGGCGCTTGAGCGGATTGCTGTAAAGGATAATAAGCTGTATGTTGACGGCGAGCCGTATAATAACATTCTTGTATATACAGGTGCGCTGGATGAGTTATTCGGTGAAAAGTACGGCAGACTTCCTTACCGTTCACTGCGTTTTGAGTATAAGTATACCGACAAGGATAGCCTTCAGGACGCTCCTGTCGTCGCATATCCTCAGGAAAAGGGCTTTACCAGAATCACCGAGTACAAGAAAATTCCCGTCCAGGATGTAAAAGGCAGTACCTATGCGGTAGAATATCCTCTCCCGTATAAGTCGGGCGAAAAGCTCGAGCCGTATTATCCTGTTCTCACAAAGGAGAGCATGGAGCAATACGCAAAGTACGAGGCTCTGGCATCGCAGATCGATAATCTTATCTGTTGCGGAAGACTTGCCGATTTCAGATATTATAATATGGATCAGGCGTTAAAACGTGCGCTTGAGCAATGCGATAAAATAGATAATATATAACGAACCGTCTGAGCTGTGGGCATTGACCCACAGCTTTATTTTTTACACTTATTGCAAAACGCTTTCAGCCATGTTATACTGGTAGAAAGAGGTGAGCAGATGAAAAAAAGAATAGCACGGTCGTCCGTTTTACATATAATATTGATAATAACCGCCATAGCCGCCGCAATGCTCTGCAGACAGCTTGACAGGATCGGTACTATGCAAATATTCGGCATTATCAGAAGTCTGATATATATTTTTATGTTTCTGATATGGGGAATCACCCTGAGAAACAGGATAGTGCAGATACAGGCAAAACGCTTTATGACATCTATAGCAGGGCTTATTGTGTTCTGGGTAGCTATCCGTTCGGTGAAGTTCGTTATAGCCCAGAGTCCGTTCGCTGTCCGAATGCTGTGGTATATGTATTATATCCCGATGATATTTATCCCTATGTTTGCACTGTTAGTCGCTCTTTCACTCGGAAAGCCCGAAAACTACCGCCTTCCCGGAGTTACATCCTTACTGTATGTCGCTTCTGTCCTGATGGTAATATTCGTTCTTACAAACGATCTGCATTGTCTTGTGTTCAGATTTCCGGGAGAAAGGGAAATGTGGGACGACAGAGATTACAGCTATGCAGGCGGATATTACATAGTGGCAGGATATATGCTTTTATGCACAATCGGCGCATTTGTGACTTTAATATCCAAGTGCCGTATACCAAAGGCAAGAAAAACGTTTATTATGCCGTTACTGCCTGTTGTCGCAATGGTTATCTACACGTTGCTCTATGTGTCCGGAGAAATCACGGGCGGTACGTTCATTCACAGGCTGGCAGGCGACATGACCGTTACCGTAAGCCTTCTTACTGCGCTTTCTTTTGAATTCTGCATACAATGCGGACTTATCCGCTCAAACACTTATTATATACAGCTTTTGCGGCCGTGTACAGTTCCTGCTTTGATTACCGACAATGATTACAATATACTCCTCTCGTCCGATTGTGCCGAAAAGATAGACCGTGAAATAATGCAGATGGCAAAGTCCTCTCCCGTAATGCTCAGCAGCGGAAAACGTCTTTCCTCCGCCAAGATAAAAGGAGGCTATGTCTTGTGGCTGGACGATCTTTCTGAGCTTATTGAGGTAAACGACAAGCTGGCAGAGGCTAAGGACGATCTTAAGGATGATTATGATCTGATTTGCGAAGAATACGATCTCAGAAACAGAGAGGCTCACATACTTGAGCGTGACAGGATATATGACAGGATCAGCCGTGAAACGTCAGGTCAGATAGCTGTATTGAACAGCCTTACAGACCGCTTCGAACTGTCGGAGGATGAAGATGAGCGCAGAAAGCTATTGGGTAAGATGGTGGTAATCGGCGCTTATCTTAAGCGCCGGAACAATCTCATATTCATATCGGAAAGAAGCAGTATGATAAGCGAAAAAGAGCTGTACCTTGCGTTTCTCGAGCTTACGGATAATCTTGAGCTGTACGGCGTGACCTGCGGACTTAATATCAGATTAAATAAGTCCGTGCCGGCTGTGGCAGTAATGGAGATGTTTGATACATTCGAAAAAATGATTGAGCTGTCACTGGATAATTTATCGGCTGTGAATATATCCGTGACGCTAAACGGCGGTATATTCACAATGACGGTCACTGCTGAAAGCAGTACGGATTTTAATGTAATGAACGGTGATTTTGTAACGGCGGTATGTGATGATGACGGCGAATGGCAGATTGTATACAGAAGGGAGGCTGGAAGATGCGAGGCTTAGGCAGACGCTATCTGCTGCGCAGGACGGTAAAAGACGCATTTGATAATCTGCCGTCGGGTATATGTTTTTTCGACAGCAACGGAATAGCAGTCCTGTGCAACAAGCAAATGGACAGGCTGATATATGAATTGAAAGGCTTTGATGTACAGTGCCTCAGTGAACTGCAGGATATATTTTCGGAGCATAACAGCGGCTCGGTCGTACTTGTAAAGGGAAAAGCATGGCGCTTCAGACTTGATGTGGCTTCTCTTAACGGTGTCGGCTACTATACGCAGGTAACTGCAACTGATGTAGATGAGCTGTACAAACGTCAGCTTCAGCTTGAAGAAAGCAGCAGAAAACTCGAGCGTGCAGGCAGACGAATGCGAAAGCTGACAGAGAATATAAGAACGGTTATCCGTGAAGAAGAAATACTCAGTATGAAGATTCGTGTACACGATGATATAGGCAGGAGCGTAATTGCGACCCGTAATCTGCTGTCAAATAACAGACCGACAAGCGAGCTGGATCTTACAGCGTGGAAGAATGCTGTAAGACTTCTTATGAGGGACAACGAAAAAAGCTACGGATCAAACAGCTATGATATATCCGGTCAGTTAAAGGAAACATCTTCCGTTCTCGGAATCAAAATAAACGTTGAAGGAGATATTCCCGACCCGTTTTATTATAAAATATTCGTAACGGCTGTCAGAGAGTGCGCTACGAATGCGGTACGTCACGCAGGGGCGACAAAATTGAATGTTAAATGCAGTAAAAGCGGCGGCAGACAATGGATAGCCTTGTCTAATGACGGAAAAGCACCGGTCAGCGCCGTCACTGAAGGCGGCGGTCTTTCGTCACTGCACGACAGAGTAGAAAAAAGCGGCGGAACTATGAGCATTAATTCATATCCGTATTTCGAGCTTGTAATTTCATTTCCGCTCAACAAGGAGGTAACACTATGACGCAGGTACTGATTGTAGAAGACCAGAAAATGATAAGGGAAAGCCTTGAAAATCTTGTAGCCCAGGCAGACGATCTTTCTCCGGCAGGCTCGTTGTCTTGTGCGGCGCTTGCCGAGCAATACTGTATGCGTGGAAATATCGACCTGATATTAATGGATGTATGTACGGAAAATGATGAGAGCGGATTTGTCGCTGCGGAAAAAATAAAAAAACGCTTCCCCTCGATAAAAATTATCATCATAACCTCAATGCTTGATTACAGCTATCTTGATAAGGCAAGAAAAGCAGGTGCGGAGAGCATCTGGTTCAAGGATGTAAGCGCAGAGGAGTTACTCAGCGTTATAAAGAGGACGATAGACGGAGAAAGCGTATATCCCGATAAAATGCCCGAAATACCCGTAGGAAACGCTACCAGCTACGAGTTTTCCGATGCGGAAATCAGAGTTCTGCGACTGCTGGTCGAAGGTATGACGTATAAGGAGATGGCACAGGAGCTTTGCGTTACTCCCGATTGCGTAAAGGCACACGTCAGCAGTATGCTTTCTAAAACCGGTTATTCATCAAAAACAAAGCTCGCCGCAGTTGTAACATCAAAAAAACTGATTGTTAACGGATTTTGACAGAAATTTCTTGCATTTGCTTTTATTTTACCCATTTGGGTAATGGTTTAATTGGAACGGTATGGTATAATAACCTCAGACAGATAAACCGCATAAGCGGATTATCCCGTGCATAAGCACGGTAGGCGGTTACCCGCCTGTCTGAGGACATTTTATCATCAAATCCTTTTGTCAAAAGACAAAAGCACGGCGTACCGCCGTGTCGGCTTACGCCGATTTGATTTGTGATATAATAACCTCAGACAGATAATTCGTTCACACGGATTATCCCGTGCATAAGCACGGTTTGGCGGTTACCCGCCTGCCTGAGAACATTTTATCATCAAATTGATGAAAATAATCTGACGAAAGGAAAAAACAGCTATGCCTAATCCATATTTACCTTTATGGGAATATATTCCTGACGGAGAGCCGAGAGTTTTCGGTGACCGTGTATATATCTATGGTTCGCACGACAGAGCAGGCTCAGATGATTTCTGCGACTATGTTTTAAAGTGCTGGAGCGCACCTGTGAATGATCTTAACAACTGGGTGTGTCACGGTGTTACGTTCCGTGTAAAGCCGGACGGTGATTTTCCGTCGGATACCGACTGGACGCCCGATAAAAATCAGATCCTGTTTGCACCCGATGTCGTTTGCAGAAACGGAAAGTACTATCTGTATGCATATATTGTCAATGCGACAGGCTGCGTTGCGGTGAGCGACAGACCCGAAGGACCGTTCACACTGCTTTCAAAATACAAGTACACTATATCCGATGAGATATGCTGTAACGGCTGGTTCATCGATCCGGGCGTGCTTGTTGACGATGACGGAAGAACTTATATTTACTGTGGCTATGAGCGTTCTTTTATGGCTGAGGTCGATACGGATACGATGTACACGATAAAGGATAACAGCTGTATCGAGCATATCATACCTATAACCACAGATAATGACGGAGGCTTTGACACAGAAGAAACGCTTTTCTTTGAGGCGTGTTCTCCACGCAAGGTCGGTGATACATATTATCTTATCTATTCTCCCAAACGTGGCCCACGTCTTGCTTACGCTACTTCAGACAAGCCTACGGGGCCGTTTAAGTACAGAGGATATATTGTAGACAACGGTGTTGATTATCCGGGAGGCAACGATCACGGCTCGATAGCTCAGATAAACGGTCAGTGGTATATATTCTATCACCGTATGACCAACGGTACGGTAATGTCAAGACGTGCCTGCGTTGAGAAGATCGAGATACTTCCTGACGGCACTATACCACCCGTTGAAATGACTTCGCTCGGCTTTGAGGACAGCCTTGATCCTTACAGAATAACGGAGGCTGAGATTGCCTGTGTGCTAAAAGGCGGAGCGTTTGTAACGGAACATAATAAGTTCGAAAGAGTGGTAACGGGTATAAAGGACGGCGCTGTAATAGGCTATAAATACTACGATTTCGGGCTTGACAACGGCAACGGCAGAATGTACTTCAATGCCGATATAACGGGACTTGGCGCTGACTGCAACGTGCATATACGCATCGACAGCGAGGACGGCGAGGAGATAGGCTCGTTCAAGGTAGGACACGGAAACGGTGTTTACAAGACAGAAGTAAAGCCGATCAGCGACAGACACGCAGTGTTCCTTACGGTTGACACGGATTATTCAGGCTGGACGGCTGCCTATTTCAAGGAAAGACCGCTGTTTGAGCTGAAGAGGTTTGTATTCACAAAGTAATTTTCGGTTGTTACGAGGTGAAAATATGAAGATAGGTTCTATCGGATATAATCATGTTCATGATATGAAATATGAAAATTTCATTATGGACAGACCTAAAGGACCTGGTGCGGTTTTACTGCTGCTTATAAAGACACCTTCGGTTTTCAGGGTAGGCGGGGTGCAGTATCAGGTCAAAGAAAACTCGTTTATACTGATGTCAGCGGATACTCCTTGCTACTATACGGCGCAGGAAGATGTGTATACAGATGACTGGGTGTATTTCGAGAACGGCTACTGGGATAAGGAATATGTTGAAAAGCTGGGGATACCGATGGATATACCTGTATATCTGGGAGATATTGACGAGCTTTCTCACCTTGTCCATATACTTGTCTACGAGCATTATTCGGGTGCTGTGAACAGCGAGGAGATCGAGAAAAAGTATATAGATGTACTGTTTCTTATGCTGAGCAGAACGCTGAAGTCCCGTAGCTGTATGTCGTCAAAACAACTGAGCGAAAGACATTATCGCTTTACGCAGATACGAACCCTGATATTCACTATGCCAGACCATGTCGGAAATGTAGACGACCTTGCGGCACAGGCGGGTATGAGCCGTTCCGGTTTTCAGCATCTTTATAAAAAGCTGTTCGGAACAACGGTAATAAAGGATATAATCGAGGGCAGGACGAAACGTGCGAAACGCCTGCTGTCCTCTACAAGACTTACTATAAAAGAGATAAGCACACGCTGTGGTTATACGAATGAATACAGCTTTATGCGGCAGTTCAAGGAACAGGTCGGAAAGACTCCGACAGAGTACCGCAGCAGTATATAAGGAGAATGTTTATGAAGAAGATATTATCTGCCATACTGGCATTATGTATGATAGTTTCGATTACTGCTTGTTCATCGGAAAATGAATCGTCCGTAAAGGGCAGTGAGAACAAGGTAATGCGTGACATAACAACGCAGGAGCTTATCGAGGATATGGGAATCGGTATAAATCTCGGAAATACCTTTGAATCCTGCGGAAACTGGATAAACAAGTCGTCTGTTACAAATTATGAAACAGCGTGGGGAAGTCCTGTTATTACCGAGCAAATGATAAAGGGCTACAAGGACTGCGGTTTTGGCGTTATGCGTCTGCCTGTTGCGTGGAGCAATATGATGGACAAGGAAACGTATACCATAAGTCCCGACTATGTGGCAAGAGTAAAGGAAGTGCTGAACTGGGCGCTTGACAGCGATTTATATGTAATTCTCAACATTCATTACGATAACGGCTGGTTTTCGGACTTTGCCGATGATAAAAAGAGAGATGAATGTTTTAAAAAATATGAAGCTATATGGAAACAGCTTTGCGAGGAATTCGGCGATTACGGCGACCATCTGATGTTTGAATCGCTCAATGAAGAAGGCGGTTGGGAGGAACTGTGGAACAGATACAGTAATGAGGGTGACAAGGAAAAGTCATATTCGATACTGAATGAAATCAATCAGAAGTTTGTTGATATAGTAAGGGCTTCAGGCAAAAATAACGGTAAGCGCCATCTGCTTATCGCAGGATACAATACCGATATTGACCTTACCTGTGACAAGCTTTACAAGATGCCTGCCGATCCGGAAAACCGCTGTGCAGTATCGGTACACTATTATACACCTGTGACCTTTGCCATACTTGAAAAGGACGCAAGCTGGGGCAAGGCACAGACAACGTGGGGCAGTGAAGCCGACAAAAAGCTGCTCACAAAGTATATGGATATGATGAAAACTACCTTTGTAGACAAGGGTATCCCCGTTATTATAGGTGAATATGGCTGTACAACAAAGAACAAGCAGGCAAAAGACATTAATCTATATCTTTCAAGTGTCTGCAAGGAGGCATATTCGAGAGGCATGCTCCCTGTGCTGTGGGATGTAACCGATGTATTCTATGACCGCACGACCTGTACGTTCAAGGATAAGGATTTACTGGACGGACTTATGGCAGCAAAGGAAACCGAAAGAAACGTATAACAAAGTAATTCCTCTTTATAAAATGACTCCCGAAGTGAAATACTCCGGGAGCCTTTTTATATGGTTGTTTACGCCTTCAGTTCAAATGACTTGCAGTCTGTGCAAGCCTTCTGAGTGGGGTCTGCCTCGTGTGTGCCGATCTGGATATGATCGAGTGAGCAGTAATCCGCACAGCAGCAGTGATGCTTACAGTTTGTTATAGAACAAGCTATGCACTTGTTTGCGTGTTCTGTTCCCATTTTTCGTACTTCCTTTCAGAAATAAATATGAGTAAAGTTGTCTTTACGCACATTATTATAACCGGAAAGCCGAAAAATATAACAGAATTATCATTCCATTATTATGCTTAAAATATCGGAAAATTCAGGTACGATATAATCCGCTTTATATTCTTTAAGCTCGTCTTCGGAGCCGAAGCCGCATAGCACACCGACAGATTTTATACCGCACTGTTTTGCGCCGATTATATCAAATTTCCTGTCGCCTATCATAATGGCGGATGAACGGTTTTCTATATGCTGATTGTCAAGCACATAGTTTATTATGCTTGCCTTGTCCTCAAACGAGAAGTCAAGTGACGCACCGCATATAAATGTAAAATATTTTGCCAGATCGAAATGCTCAAGCACGATTTTAGCGAGCTTCAGCGGCTTTGAGGTGGCGAGGTATATCTTTTTTCCGTTGTCATAAAGTGTTTTCAGTGTTTCGGGAACACCTGCTATGACCTTGTTTTCATATACTCCGACAGTGTGATAGCGTTCACGGTACTTCAGTACCGCCTCTTTCGCCTTTTCTTCGGGAAAATTATAGAAGATATGGAACGATTCCCAAAGCGGAGGACCGATAAATCTTTTCAGATTTTCTTCGTTGTTTTCTTCAATGCCGTAATAGTGAAGGGCATACTGCACGCATTTTGCTATACCCTCGTATGAATCTGTCAAAGTTCCGTCAAGGTCGAATAAAATATGCTCAAATGCCATTTTTCCTGTCCTGCTCTATAAGTATTTTTACTGCGTTCACTGCCGTTCTTATCGCTCTGTCGCTGTCCATACAGACAGTATCGGGAAGTCCTGCGTTGCTTCTTTCGACGTTCCAGAGGGCTGTGAATACAGCGCCTGCACGTTTTCTTCTTGCAAGGGCTACGGAGAATATTGCGGCGGATTCCATTTCGGAAGTAAGACAGCCGCATTTTACATAAGCCGACCAGCTGCCGGAGAGCTTATCTCCTACAGGCATCTGTAATGGCTCTATCTCGCCGTAAAAGCTGTCCTTGCTGTGAACTACTCCGACGTGGCAACGCTTGCCGTCAACATCTTCCGATAATGCGTCGCCTGCGGCTTTAAGCGCAGTGGTTACTTCAAAATCCGCTACCGCAGGGTAGTTTTCGGGAATATACTCGTGCGATGTTCCCTCGCTTCGTATTGATGCCTGTGCCACAACCAAGTCGCCGCCGGAAACGCTTATATCCATACCGCCGCTTGTGCCTATTCTTATAAAAGTATCCGTGCCTGAGCGGATAAGCTCTTCAACGGCAATTGCGGCGGAAGGACCGCCGATACCCGTTGATACAACGCTTACCTTTTCACCGAGGAGATAACCCGTATAGGTCGTATATTCACGGTTTGACGCAACAAATTCCGCATTGTCGAGATATTTTGCTATAAGCGGAACTCTGCCGGGGTCACCGGGAAGAATAGCGTATCTTCCGACATCGCCATTTTTAATCTTAAGATGGAACTGTTCGTTTTCTGTAAGAAGTGCCATAATATCACCCTTTCGCAAAACGTTTATTTCTTTGCTTTAGCCCTTTTCTTAGCGGCTTTTTTTGAAATCACTTCGTCAGCCGGAGCGGTGGTGCCGCCCAGAACAGAGGGGGCTGCCTTGTTCTTTTCCTTTTCACGCTTTTCGATATTTCCGTGTATCTTATCCCAGTTCCCGAATATCGCAAGAAGTATGCCGAGTACCGTTATAATAAGGAGCGGCATATAAAGGTATCCGGGGTCGCCCGGCAGCATTTCATGCAGGATGAGTACGCATATCAATCCGACGAAGGTAAGAGCGCCGCAGATAAAATATTTTTTCAGCATAGCAAAGAACACAGGCACTATATAGCATATAACGGTGAATGAAATCCAGAATATCAATATGCCCATTATCGAGCTTACGTCGGTAGTCTGGGTAGTTATCAGCGAAATAAGTCCGAGAATATTCAGCACTACCGCTATTACTCCCGTTGCTATCATCATAAGTACCTTTAATATGATTACAAAAACCTTCATTTTATCCTTTTCCGTTTCAATTTATTTTTTTAATTTCTATAATTTAATGATAACACAAGAAACCGGAAAAATCAACATATTTATTGTGAGCATCCTGTGAAGAAAATTGCATTCGGTTTTGTTTTTTCCAACCCGTACAATTTATAAAATTAAAAAATACCTCTTATATAAAAATTGCACACGCAGATAATAATTCTGTGAGAAAAACGAAAGGAAAAGATTATCCGATGCCACAAAAGATAAAACTTATCAGCGGTATTTTTACTGCGGTTACGCTTTTTTCAAATATAATGTACGGCGGTGCGTGTGCAGAGAAATATATATCCGTAAATTCGCCGTGTTACCCGATGAAATGCAGTGCGGAATACGAAAGACCTGAGCTTTATGTCTGCGGAACGCCGTTTGGTATCAAGCTGCTGACAGACGGTGTTATAGTAACGGGATTTGCCAAGGTAGGCGACAGCACAGATGCTTTTGAATTATCTCCCGCCGGCAAAGCAGGAATAGAAAAGGGAGATGTTATAACAAAAATAAACGGAGAGAAAATTACGTCCTCAGCAAATATGAGCGAGCTTATATCCGGGTGCGGCGAATATGCAACACTGACTTATATAAGAGATGACTGTGAATATACAGCCGATGTTGAAATAAAGTGCGACAGCGATGGTGAAAAGAGAATAGGACTTTGGGTGCGTGACAGTACGGCAGGAATCGGTACAATGACGTTTTATCAGCCGAAAACACTTGCGGGTGCGGGGCTTGGACACGCTGTATGTGATGTTGACACGGGGGAGATTCTTCCGCTCGGAACAGGCCAGATAGTACCTGCGGTGATAACCGGTGTAAAAAGAGGGGAACGTGACTGTCCGGGTGAGCTTTGCGGTACGCTGAAACCGTCGGACGTAAAGGGCAGAATAACCGATAACTGCGGATGCGGACTTTATGCCGTGCTTGAAGAAGCAGATATGCAGGGGCAGTTGATGCCGCTTGCATTCGCAAGTGAGGTACAGTGCGGACAGGCATATATATTATCGACCGTAGACAGCGGCAAGCCCGAAATGTACAGCGTTGAAATAGAAAGCGTTGAAAGAAATTCTGCGGACAACAAGAATATGGTAATAAAAGTAACAGATGAACGGCTGACAGAGCTGACGGGCGGAATAGTGCAGGGAATGAGCGGAAGCCCGATAGTGCAGAACGGGCGGCTTGTCGGAGCGGTAACGCACGTTTTCATAAGCGACCCTGCTCACGGATACGGGATATTTGCACAGAGTATGTATGAGCATTTACTGTCACTCAGTGAAACTGAAGAACAGGCGGCATAAATTTGTAAACGAAAAACGCTTTTGCAAAGTCGTTATGAGGCTATGCGAAAGCGTTTCGCCGTTATCGCAGCAAAAATCGTTTATCCGAAGAAACGTGATAGTTACAGACCTGCTTTAATTCACATAAATAAGCTACAAATCGACATACATATTGTGTAAAATCACGAAAATGGTTTTTTGTTGCAGAAATTTGTCGAAAAATGTTGAAAACTGTCAATTCACGGATATATAATAAATAAGAAGAAGCAAATTTCTACATATTGGGTTAGGTAATCCGATAATTCGTTTTTATATTATCAATTCGGACTTCGATTCAAAAAAACTGAAAAAATTTGGTAAAATCATCTTGAATTATTTTCCAGTTTGTGTTATATTATAGAAGCAATAAAACTATGGAGGTAAGAAAATGTCACAATCTATCAGAGTACTTATAGGGGATGATTCGTTAGAGCTTGGAATATCATGGGCCACCGCTTTCAAAGAGGCAGGGTTGTATGCGATAACCAGACCGAAGATGGGAAAGGTTCTTGTTGATTATGTGCTTACGGAGCGTCCTGCTGTGGTTATCCTTGACGCAAAAACACCCGGTCTTGATGTCTGCGATATAATCAGGACACTCAAAGGAAGCGGAGAATATGCTCCTGTTATATTCGTAACGGCGAACTATGATTCGGCAAAGGTCGAGTTTGAGGTGATGGACGCAGGAGCGGACTATTATATGATACGTCCGTTTGATCCGGAAACGCTTGTGTCAAAGGTTCTGTCGGTATATAACGACAAGATAAACGGCAGACGCAATACCGCATCGGACGAATCGGATATGGAGTGCGTAGTGACGGAGATAATACATCAGATCGGCATACCTGCTCATATCAAAGGGTATCATTATCTCAGAACCGCAATCATGCTTTCGGTTGAGGATCCTGACATGATAAACTGTATCACAAAGCTGCTCTATCCGACCGTTGCCCGTATGTATGAAACAACGCCGTCAAGAGTTGAACGTGCAATACGTCACGCAATAGAAATTGCGTGGGACAGGGGAGATGTAGACACGCTCAACAGCTATTTCGGATACACTATTCATACATCGAGAGGAAAGCCGACAAACTCTGAATTTGTTGCTCTTATTGCCGATAAGTTGAGGCTGAAGTACAGATGCACGGCAATCTATGGCTCTAAAAGAATGAAAAATTCACCTGAGGATTCGGTGGTACGCATTTAAGCGTGTAAAGGATATAGATAAGTGAAAATCAGAACCCCCGTCATGTGACGGGGGTTCATATTATTTACTTTATATCTGCGTGGTGTGCCTGAATTGACTTTACGCCGAAGTGTTTGTTTGCTTTAAGTGACTTTATACCCTCGATGCTTGCCTTAGCGGCCGCCATTGTTGTGATATAAGGCACCTTATGTCTGATTGCTGACTTGCGGATGTAGCTGTCATCGTTTGCACTCGTCTTTCCTGCGGGTGTGTTGATGATAAGCTGAATATCGCCGTTTGCTATTGCATCGGTGATGTTGGGTCTGCCCTCGTACATCTTGTTGATACGTTCAGCGGTGATGCCTGCGTCCTTTATCATATCATAGCTCTTGCCTGTTGCAAGGATACGGAAACCAAGCTCGCTGAATGATTTTGCGATTTCAAGCAGTTCGGGCTTATCTCTGTCGCATACGCTGAGGAGAACAGTTCCCCCAAGAGGAAGTTTTACCTGTGTTGCTTCCTGAGCCTTGTAGTACGCTTCTCCGAAGGTGGGAGCGATTCCGAGAACCTCGCCTGTTGAACGCATTTCGGGACCGAGAACGGGGTCAACCTCCTGGAACATATTGAAGGGGAATACCGCTTCCTTAACACCGTAGTGGTTGATAACCTTGTCGTGAAGCTCGGGTACGGGGGAGGGCTTGCCTGTCAGCGATGATGTGATTATCTGAGTAGCAAGCTGTACCATGTTTATATTGCAAACCTTTGATACCAGCGGTACTGTACGGGATGCTCTGGGGTTAGCTTCAAGAACATAGACAGTATCGTCTTCAATAGCGTACTGCATATTCATAAGACCGCATACATTCATTTCAACGGCAATCTTCTTTGTGTAATCCTTGATTGTTGTGACTTGCTTTTCCGTAAGGTTCAAAGAGGGCAGGATACAAGCGGAGTCACCTGAGTGAACGCCTGCAAGCTCGATATGCTCCATAACAGCGGGAACAAAGCAGTTCTTGCCGTCCGAGATAGCGTCAGCCTCACACTCTGTTGCGTGGTGGAGGAAACGGTCGATGAGTATAGGTCTGTCGGGGGTAACGCCGACTGCCGCAGACATATAGACCTTCATCATTTCATCATCGTGAACAATCTCCATACCTCTGCCGCCGAGAACGTATGAAGGACGCACCATTACGGGATAACCGATGCGGTTAGCGATTTCAAGTGCTTCGTCAACGTTTACAGCCATTCCGGATTCGGGCATCGGGATTCCGAGCTTGTCCATCATAGCACGGAAGTGATCTCTGTCTTCCGCAAGGTCGATAGTTTCGGGAGTTGTGCCGAGAATGTTTACGCCGTATTTCTTAAGGTCGCTTGCAAGGTTGAGCGGCGTCTGACCGCCGAACTGAGCGATAACGCCGAGCGGCTTTTCCTTATCGTGAATCGAAAGAACGTCTTCAAGAGTGAGCGGCTCAAAGTAGAGCTTATCCGATGTATCGTAGTCGGTTGAAACTGTTTCGGGGTTGCAGTTTACGATGATAGATTCAAAGCCGAGCTTTTTGAGCGCAAGTGCCGCATGAACGCAGCAGTAGTCGAATTCGATACCCTGACCTATTCTGTTGGGACCGCCGCCGAGAATCATTATCTTGGGCTTGTCGCTGACAGGGCTTTTATCCTCGTCAAGATGATAGGTGGAGTAGTAGTAAGCCGCATTGTCAGTACCGCTTACATGAACGCCTTCCCACGCTTCCTTTATGCCGAAGCCGATACGGGCATTTCTGATCTCTTCCTCTGTAACCTCAAGAAGTGAGCTTAAATAACGGTCAGAGAAACCGTCCAGCTTTGCCTGCTTTAGTACAGCCTTTTCGGGAACAGAACCCTTGATCTTGAGCAGTGCTTCTTCTTCGTCAACAAGCTCCTTCATCTGCTGTAAGAACCAGTCCTTAATCTTTGTAAGGGCGTGAATTTCTTCAATAGTAGCACCCTTGCGAAGTGCTTCGTATATAACAAACTGTCTTTCGCTTGTGGGGTATCTCAGCTGTGCTAAAAGCTCTTCCTTTGTCATATCGTGGAAGTTCTTCGCAAAGCCAAGACCGTATCTGTCCTTTTCAAGTGAACGTATAGCCTTCTGGAAAGCCTCTTTATAGGTCTTGCCGATGCTCATTACTTCACCGACAGCTCTCATCTGTGTTCCGAGCTTATCCTCTGCGCCCTTGAACTTTTCGAATGCCCAACGTGCGAACTTGATTACAATATAATCTCCGTCGGGGTAATACTTGTCGAGTGTGCCGTACTTACCGCAGGGAATATCCCCCAGCGTCAGACCGCAGGCAAGGAGGGCGGAAACGAAGGCAATAGGGAAGCCTGTAGCCTTTGAAGCAAGAGCTGAAGAACGTGATGTTCTGGGGTTTATTTCGATCACAACAATACGTCCTGTTTCGGGATTACGGGCAAACTGACAGTTGCAGCCGCCGATAACCTCGATGGATTCGATAATGCGGTAAGACATTTCCTGAAGCTCTTTCTGAACATCTTCGGGAATAGTCAGCATAGGAGCAGAGCAGAACGAGTCGCCCGTATGCACGCCGATGGGGTCGATGTTTTCGATAAAGCAAACGGTGATTTTATTGTTGTCGGCATCACGGACAACTTCAAGCTCAAGCTCTTCCCAGCCGAAGATACATTCCTCGACAAGAACCTGACCTACAAGAGATGCCTGCAAGCCTCTTTCGCATACAACCTTAAGCTCATCTACATTATAAACCATTCCGCCGCCGGCACCGCCCATTGTATAGGCAGGACGAAGAACAACAGGGTACTTGAGTTCCTCGGCTATCTTGACAGCTTCATCAATCGTGTAAGCAACTTCACTTCTCGGCATACCGATACCGAGATCCTTCATTGCATTCTTGAACTCGATACGGTCTTCACCACGTTCGATAGCGTCAACCTGAACGCCGATTACCTGTACGTTGAACTTTTTCAGTACACCTGCCTTGTCAAGCTCGGAGCAGAGATTAAGTCCTGACTGACCGCCGAGGTTGGGCAGAAGCGCATCGGGACGTTCCTGCTCGATAATCTGAGTAAGTCTGTCGAGGTTGAGCGGTTCAATATAAGTGATGTCCGCTACATCGGGGTCGGTCATAATAGTTGCGGGGTTTGAGTTTACAAGAACTATCTCGTAACCGAGCTTCTTGAGTGCTTTACAAGCCTGTGTGCCTGAATAGTCAAACTCACAAGCCTGACCTATGATGATAGGACCGGAGCCTATTATCATAATTTTGTTAATGTCCTGTCTTTTTGGCATATTTCTCATCCTTACCGCACTTTTGCAGTGCGAAATTTTTATTTGCCGTATTGTTGGCATATTTTATTAGGATAATAATATCACAAAATCCGACAGAATGCAATAGAAAACTTCTTAATTAAGGAAATTTCAGACGTCGATAAACTTAACATTCAATCAACATTTCTTGATTGAATGTTAAGTTCACAATAAAATAAAACCGACCTGCTGAAAGGTCGGCTGACAATATCCGGTTATGCTTTTTCAAATATAAGAATCTTCTGTGCGATTTTCTTTAAAAAAGGTAGCTTTCTGAACGGCTTCAATACCGGCATTATAACTGACATACCACGGATGATATCGTCATTTTTTATACATCTGAAACCGTCTGCCGCTTTACCTAAATCATCAAAGGTATCAGCACCAAACATGAATTTTGCACCGGTGTCCTGAATTGATTTTTCGGTATGTTCCTTGTTTACCCACTTTTTAGCAAGGCACTCCATAAGCACTGTCGCATTATCGAATTTATCTCTGATAATCGACAGCATCTGAGCGTTTTCATCAGAGGTAAGATACATTGAAAGACCTTCGATTATAAATAGCATTTTTCCTCTTTTTGTTACCTTGTCAGCCCAAGCGGGATCGGTTGCGGAAATGCCTATTGTAGACACCCTGCCTGATTCGTGATATATTGCGTCACGAACCTCTATAGTTTCCGGCAGATCGACATTGTACCATATTATTCTGCCGTTATCCATACGGTAAAATCTTGTATCAAGACCGCAGGCTATGTTTACAACTGTGCAATCGGGATTTTTGTTTATAAAGTCTTTGACCAATTCGTCAAATACGATGGTTCGTGCGATTACTCCGTTGCTCATCGTAGAATCATTTTCCGCTTTTGAAAAGTCATAATCGATTTTTCCGACAAGCTCTATTGCCTTTGCGTCATAAAATTTAGCATTCTTTTTTCTTGAATATTTGGCTCTTGCGTAAAAACTCTGTAGCATAGTTTCTGCTGAGCCTGTAAGCAGTGGATTAATTTTATTGTTTTCCATATTATCACCGCATCTTAATTAAAAATATCGTAGGGTTAATCGAAACTAACCAGAAGATATTGTAACACATAATCACAATTGTGTCAACAATGAAGCGTTATCTTTCCTGAATCGGAGCAGAATAAATTTAGAAAAATCTTGTGACGAATATTCGGTAAAGCTATTTTTTATGACGCTTTTCAAATTAACGTAAAGAAATATTAAAAAAAGACTTGACAAAGGAGTCAGGATTTGTTATAATAAATCACGTTGTGAAAACAACCCAAAAGTTTATAGCTTTTGAGCCACTAGCTCAGGCGGCAGAGCACCTGCCTTTTAAGCAGGGTGTCCCGGGTTCGATTCCCGGGTGGCTCACCAAAATTTTATTTTACACTTTTAAGGATACCGCTATAGGTGTCCTTGAAACTGTAAATAAAATCATATATCACACAGCAGAGCAGCTGCACTGCTCCACTGTGAAATATACAATTTGAACCGTCGCTTTGTTACTTTTGACTTTGACGCATCCATCACGAATTATAGCACTACAGCAACGTGTGGTATCCGCCCTTTCTTCGCTCGCTGATATTCAGCAGATACAATGTATCCCATACCGGAGAACCGGCTGTCATCGCAAAGTCTTGTTATTACAAAGTTGGCTATTCAATTTGTACTGCCTTGGTGATGCGGCAGGTGGGGATATACACTGCGGATTTACGCCTTGTATATCAAATTTAAAAACACAAGAGCCTCCAGCGTCTAGTAAACTTCTGAAAGCTCTTGCAAAATTGTATTAAATGTGCTATAATAAAGCACACTAAAGGCACTATTGCACTAAGTCAGTCAGATGTTCGGACATCGAGCTGATGAGGGGCTGTATCGTTCTTGCCGGAACTGTACAGCCTGTGTGTGGTGTTTTTTATTTATATACATTCTATCACAAAGCATAAATCATGTCAAGGGAAATTTACATAAATTTCTCTTTTTTTATGCTCATATATAACTGAAACCGCTCTGTTATGCGGTTTTTTCGTTTTCATATATGAGTTTTTTCATCTCTCTGAAAAAATTGCACAAATTTTTGTAGGACAGTAAACGGCTTTAATATGCGATACAACGGGCATTGCCCGTTGTTTTTGTATGAGTGCTTGTAGGCACTCTTTAACTTGCATTTTAGATGGATAGCAGGAACGTTTGGATTTGCAGTCGAGGTTGTTGATAAATTGATGATAATATTTCAACAGCTTGTGGAATAAAAAGGAAAAACAAGCTACATAGAGTAACTCGATTTTTGTAGTTCCGTATTTAATTATCAGCATAAAGATCCTCCATGAGCTCCTTAACGGAGCTGAACAAATGCAGCAGTCATTGAAATCACCATTCCTTTACTTGTCGAAAACTGCTTTTATTGTCGCCACCGGCGACAGTTTTCCTGCCGAGAATGCAGAGCCTATTGCGAAAAATAAAATCCGAATCAAACCCTTGCAGCTGAGATCATACTCAAGCTGATCAGTTCAAGAGCAACGCTTTATTAGTGATTTAACCGCATACAGAATAATCCAATAACATCATTGTGCGCTTATAGTGAAAAATAAAACCGAAAATTTCGTTATAAGTATCGTTAATATAGCAGGAATATAAAGAATAGAATCAACACTTATACTTATTTTCGCAATAAAACAACTGGTTTATATATAGAACTTCGATTTTGGGGGCTACCCCTTACCCTCAAAAAAATAGATTGACAAAGTTCGGATAAAGTGCTATTATACAAGTGTACAAATTTATTTTTGTATGTTGATATGTGATTGCAGTTCTGAGGGCAAATTAGGAACTGCAATTCTTTTTTTAAACGTTTTTTGATTAGACGTACTGTTTTAATGCTATAAACGTTGTCAGAATATACGTTCCTGTTATCATATCTGAGTTTTCTCGTTTTTCTGATACATCTTTCATAGACAAGATCAGAAACTATGGCGATAACATCATCTCTTTTTATTTTAAGCGCATTTGATATATCGCTGAAGCTGTTCCAACAGTACCTCAACTTTTTATCTATGCACTTTAAAAGGTATAAATATACTTTAAGCTGTTTTGCATTAAGATTTCTTGTAAACACAGAGCGTTTTATAGGTGTGTATTCACCGCATAGTTTTTCTGTGTTAAGAACATAAGTATACGTGCCTATCAGATTGTCAGGACGGTATGCTTTGATTATATGAGAAATAAAACCTTTTTCATGAAGCGATTTTATGATTCTCGATACGGTTTGCGCAGTTTTTATACCGCAGGAATGAGCAATAGTTGTTTGTCGTACTCGTTTGTAATCGCCTGTTTTACTATGTATATTTGTGTGCAGTGAAATGAGATAGACGAGAACGGCAAATTCATTGTGGGTAAGATCTGCGGCAAATATATAGTTAGGCAATTTGAAATAGTCCAACTTTAACACTGCGCTTTCACTCCTTATTCTATTTTTTGACCTTGAGCTAATTTTCTCTCAAGTACTTTTCTTAATATTTCTGTCTCAACAGAATGGTTAACAAATTGTGACTGATCAATATTTGAGTCTTGCGTCATCATCCTTGTGAGCTGACCAAACAGAGAAATAGCAATGCCACCGACAGCAGGATCTATAGTCGGGGCAGTTTCTTCTTTGAGATTTTCTTCAGTGTCAGCAGTTTGTTTGTTGATAACTTCCTTGATATTTTCGTCATTTTCATGTACAATAGGCGGGTTATCAGGTAACGGTATGTTCTCAAACACCGGATTTTCAGTGTGAATTTTATCTGATTGGATTTCGATAATATCCGACATTTCCGCTACAGCTCTGATAATATGATTTTTTATCGTTTTGAATTCCGGATTTTCTTCTAATGATGGGAAATCCGGAATTTTCGAAGTATAAATGCCTATACGATCTTTTTGACAATTGCACCATTGTTCATATAATGACTGTATATCCTTGTTTCTGCAAATCTGCTGTGTAATGCTGTCAACAACAGCCTTAGCTTCAGGCTTGAGAAATTTGTACACTTTTTTGCCTTTGGTAGAATCAAGGATATTTTTGAGCTTCGTGATATTTTCGTATAAATTCTGCTGACCCGGCAATGTTCCGGCTCTGAGCTGCGCTGCTATTTTGTCAAATGCCATAGCCGCCGATGAACGCAATTGATTACGCAATTCGGTCTGATGTTCGTTTAGCATTGATAATTCTTCTGAATAAATATCATTTGCAAAGGCGGAGCGTATTTTTTCTATCCCGTTGTTAGTCAGATACCCCTCTTTCGGATCTTTCGAGTAAATCATAATATGTACATGAGGATTTGTTTCCTTGTTATGAAAAGCAGCATACCACTGTAAATTTTCAGGTTTGATTTTCGTCTGTTCTGCCATAGTCAGAATATGCCGTCGGACAAGTGAACGCCATGCGTCAGCTGTTATTTGTTCATCATTATAGGCATAGCCGGAAAGCTCGGCGTCAGAGCGGCGCAATGATACAACGTGCGTCCACACGTTGCCCCGGTGAGCAGCTACTTCTTGAGCTACCTTATTCAGATCTACACTCTGACCGTCCTGGGAGAATAGTCCGTGTTCACCGTCCTTTACAACACCGGGGCGTTCGCCTAGATAGTGGGTGTATGCCGATTTTCCTATTACTATATCTGCATTTCTGTCTATTACCGCTGAAATTAAATCGCTTGCCGTCCCTTGCGTAGGGTTATTGATATAATCCTCATATTCAAACAGTTTTTTAGCATCTTTAAAATCTTGCAGAAGTTGATCTATCATCTGTTTTTGTTTTTCACTTACGGGATCATTAGGATTGGACGGCTTCTGAGGTTCGATACCGACAGAGTTAGTATTATTTATCACTACACCGGGACGTGTAGCAATATATTTTGTGTAATACTCCAGGTGCGATTTTGGTACAGATGGAGCAATGTATCTGCTTGTAACTATTATTTTTGGCATTATTCGTCACCATTCTGAAATTTAGTTGCGTCTTCGAGCGTTAGTATACCGTTGATTTTCGATACTTCCTGCACGCAGCGTATATGTAATGATTTTAATGTGTTATCATCTAAATTGTGAAATGCCGCTGTAATATTTGCGAGCTTTGCCGTTTCAACTGCTTCTTTGAATAATAAGCGTGCAAGACGCTGTTCTGTTGCGTAAACAGTCGATTTAATCGTATCGGTTATAATGGGTGCGATGAAATTAACGGAATTCTGACTTTCAAGATAGCCAATATAAAATTCGACTGCTTTCTGCACGAATTCTGTCATTGTACTGCAATTATCACTTTTATACATACCACGGATTTTAGCTTTTAATGCCGGGTCAAGTGCAACGTTCATTTGTTCTTTTTTCATATTATTGTCCTTTCTGCAAAATGGCAAAAGAAAAACCTGCGATAGCAACCGCAGGTTAATTTGTATCATAAAACTTATCTGTTTACAATCTTGCATTTTTTCAGTATCTGAGGGTCAGCGTTTATCATCGAAATAAGTCTGCAAGCAGTTTTCATGGGCTTATTGGTACCTGTTTCCCATGCTTCGACAGTCTTAGCAGATACGCCGATTACAGACGCAAACGTTCTCTGTGTCATATTAAGCTTGTTTCTGACTGCTTTAATCTCCTTAGGAGAAAAGTCATCAGCCGGGGTGACAGTTACTTTGACCTTCTTAGCACTTACGTTACCCTTTTCGTATTCAATAGCTTCTGTCAGACCTTTTGTAATGCTATCATAAAGTCCCATAAGTAAACCTCCTTATAAACTTTCTTCCAATAGTTTAACCAATTTTTTGATTTCGTTACATTCTTCTTTGCTCAGATTTTCTTTCTTGTTTTTAGGATATGCAGTGATTAAATAAATGCGCTCTTTTACAACAAAATCAATATAGCACACCCTGACACTGCCGCTTTTTCCTCTGTTTTCAAAAGCGTAACGAAATTTGCGAAGTCCGCCTGTGCCTTTTATTACATCACCGATTTTGGGCGTTATAGTAAGTTCGTATTGCAAAGAGCTTAATTCTTTATCAGAAAGACCCATAGCCGACCACTGTTTTTCAAACTCGGGCATGATTACGAATTCACGAGTCATATTTAACCTCCTTACTGTTATTATTATACCCTATTGAATAGGGTTTGTCAAGCGGCTGTTCTGAATGCTTTAAACCATAATAACGGATTGACTTTAGCGCCTGTGTTCTTTACTGATAATCCGTTATATGTATGAGGTTTCTGATATTCCTGTCTGACAACTTCACCATCAACAAATGCCGCTTTTATGCCGAGATGGTATACATTCTTTTCGCTGCCGAATGTATGATACCAGCCCGTTGAATCAAATCCCTCATCTTTTTCTTTACTGTGAGTACCGCTATGTGAGTATCCGATTATCATTTGTGAGTTACCGAATATATCACGAAGCGAGTGACCTATATCTTCTTCACTGATAGCAATACGCTCCATGCAGCTGTATTCAACCAGCATGGTAATTGTATCGCCGGCCTTAAATGTATTGCCGTTTGTCATTACTATAGTCGGGAATTCAAACCCATACTGTTCTTTAAAGGCGTCAACGTCTATAATATACGCAATTTCGACAGCGGAACAGTTGTAAGTATAATTTGGGGTGCTTTTTATTATATTGTGTTCTTCGCTGTTATAAACGTCATAGATAAATGCGTCCTGTATTACTTCATCGGCACTCGGTAAAATATCAATTCTTACAGGAATTTCAGAAGCTTTCAGCGAAAGCGTTACACCGCCGTCATAGGCTGTATATAGCCCATTATGATGAAAAAATTGCTCAGCATTAAGCGATGTAAGAATAACTCTGTTTTCAAGTTCACTGCTGTTTACAGGTAAATTGAAAAAACCTTCAAAGTATGTAAACAGAGCGGATTTCACAGTAGCGGCTACAGGAAAATATAAATCCGTTATGCCGGCTTTTTCAAGCATGGTTTCGATTACTTTCAGATTATCGGTAACTATATCTTCTTTTTCGCTTACTCCGAACATTTCTTCCCATTCTTTTTGAGACGGCATAATGAGAGTTAATGTAAGATTACGATTATTTCCATATGAGGTAATCTTATGTGTTATACCGATTGCGCCGTTTGATATAGCATTGGTAACAGCCCTTCCTATTTCAGCGGCACCGAAAAGATCGATATTTGCTAAACGTACTGTAGCAATAAAATCATTGTAATCCGCAATTCCGCTCGATTCAGTGTTTTCGGCTATATCGCTTGTCAAATCAGATACGCTGTTCTTCAACATATCTTTTACATATACACCGTTTTTAGCGTGATACATTGCTATAAACAGCGGTAAGTAAATGTCGCCTGCGCCGCTGACAGTATATTTTACTGTATCTGTGTTTTCGCCTGATTTGACAGTCAGAACCTGTGTTTTATAATTCTTGTTATCAATCGTTTTTTCTGTCACAATATAATTATAGTCAGGCAGCCCTTTACGAACGAGTGTCTGTATCATTTCTTTCGTTTCCTCTTTGAAATTATTCTTGTCATTCAATGAGAACGCCGTATCGTTTTCGAGATCCGTATATTTATATTTTTTATCCGGAAATATTTTATTGAGATCACTCTGACTTTTGACGGCTTTTAACATTGTAACAGCTTCATCGGCAAGCTTGTCGTATTTCTCTATATCTGAACTGTCGTACAACAGGATAGTTGAAGCATTGTTTTTTTCTAGCGTCTGCTGCAAAACAGCTTTTGATAGATTGATTGAAAAATCCGGCATAAAGCTGTATGTAGTTTCTTTTATTTCTCCGTTTATTGTATTGTTGACATCGTTAAGCGCACTGTCTACATATTTATTAATATCAGACCATGACTGATTGATTAACACATCGCTCATGGCATTACCGATTAATCCGAAATACGAAGCAATGATAAACCACACAGCTGCTGTAATTCCAAACAATAACATAAAAACAGCGCAAATTATTCCTACAATAAAACGCCGTCCTTTTTTGGTGCTGAGCAATTTTACACCGACTTTGACGATTACACTGACAGCCATTATCTACCGCCTCCAGTACCGAAAAGAGCCGCCTTGTACGGCGGCGCAATGACTTTCAACAAATAACGTTCATTGCCGCAACGATACAGACAATGTGAACGTGACGGTTTGTTTATCAGTTTGTATTCTGCCGGATCAAGCTGAAGCGTATCTATAAAGTTTTCGGATGATACTATACCGGGATAGAAGAATTGATGAGTGGGTATCGATAATAAAGGTTTGGTGTATTCTTTTATTCCCGGCAAAGTAAGATCCTCGACATTTTGAGAAGCAATGATCAGACCAGAATCCATTTTTCGATCCTGCTTCATGATGGCTCTCAGATATTTTACTGTTGTCAGATTGTTAAGAAATAAATGCAATTCATCAACTCCGGCAAAAGTACGTCCTTTTGTAAGTAACCGGTTCTGAATGTAAGACAGCAGATTGAACAGTATAGTGTCACGGAGCTTTGCGTTTGTATCCATAATACCACGGATCAGAAAGTTAATCATCTTGCCGTCTTTTATATTAGTATGACCGTTAAAATACTTACTTTCAGCACCACGGCATAACGAATTTAAACCTAAGAGCAGATCCTGAAGTGTATCGGAACGATATAATGCTTTTTTGCCTTTTTCACATTTATTGTATTCTTCTTCGATAACCGCATATAAGTCTGTGAGTAACGGAAACTTGTTGTGAGGTATTTTATCAAGATTGGTGTTTTCAAATATGTTGAATTTAGCATAAAGTTTTCCGAGCATTATTTCAAGCGTATCTATAGCTGCGTCAGAAAAATCTTTGTAACAACGGAAAAAATCCTTGAGGTATGATATATGTTGTGACAGTGCAGAGGTTTTACTGAATGCCTCGACCTCAAGCATAGTTTGATTATCATCAGTTGCCCATGGAGTGGGTTCAAGAGGATTTATCGTATATTTGCCGCCCATAAGATCAATATTTACACCGCCGAGATTATTTGTCAGCTCTACATATTCTACATTGGGATCGATGTTCAGTATATCAAATCCGGATTCTCTCAGGTTGGTAAGGATAAGCTTTAATAGAAAAGATTTGCCTTCACCTGCATTACCGAGAATTACAATGTTGGAATTGGTTTTATCGTCACTTCTGACATCAAAATCAACGCATATACTGCTGCCGTATTTATCTTTTCCGATGTACAGCCCCTTCTCGTCGGTTTTACCACTGTAATTCAGTGGATATAGATTAGCTGCTGAGCTAATTGGCATAACCCGTTCGAATAAGTTTCCGAACATATCTCTGCCGAAAGGAAGGGTTGCAATAAATCCTTCTTTTTGCTGTAATAACAGCCTGTCGTAACTGATTTTGGAACGTATCAATTCCATTGAAATATCAGCCTGAAGCTCAGTCAGCCGTTCCTTTGAAGAAGATTTCAATTGAATGAACACCGAGGTATGGACCATTGATTCATTATTTCGACGTATGTCTGTGAGCATTTCCACCATATCGCTTAGATTGCTCTCAGCGTCTATGGCTTCAGCAAGCTTGGTCGTTGTGTTCTTCTGAGCGTTATTCTTTCTGTCGGCGTGTTCTATAATCTGATTTTGTTCAGCCGCTGAAACCGGGCGATTATATATCTTCAGCGTAACATTTTCGTGGTCTGCAATATGTGACAAGATTGCCTGTTCCTGCGTTTTCGGCGCATATTCTCTGATTGCCCACACAGAGCAATAATTATTGCCGCATATATAATAATCGGGATAAAATCTGAGTACAGACGGCGTAATGCGGTCAAAGTATGATTGAATGCGTATTTCTTCTTCCTGCTCAGGCGTCAACTCAACCGCTTTTTTATTACATATTTTCATTTGTTGCTCCCTCCACATCTGCAATTTCAGCACCATATGATGATATGCCGAAATATACAGCTAAAAATTGTTTTAAATCTGATTTTTCAAGCCGTTTGCAAACAAAATCGTATTCGCTCATACACTTTTCCAGCCGGGATACAATCGTTCCGACGAGATCTTTAGATTGATTGCGAAATCTGTATACAAGATAAAACTGTCGTGAGTTCGACAATTCGCTTTGTATACTTTCCATATGTTCGAGATCTTTAGTGAGCAATTCACGAACAGCGTTATTTTCCTCGTCGTCTATACGAGTGCTTATAAATATTTTGTTGTTGTCAAAACATTCGCAGCCATCTGTGCAGAAAATCTGTATATTTGGAAAAGCAGTAAGAAGATCCATTAATTTTTCAATCTTAATTTGTACTGATTCCAAAGACATAACGGCAATGTTAGACGGTAGTATCGAAAAAACTACATACTCGGCTTTTCCGGCTATCAAACCGTATTTGCCGAAAGTTTCAAGGCCTAAAAGCTGTTGAACGGTTTTCTTTTTCGTTTTAATTTTCATATTATCCTCACTTCCATAGATATTTTTGTTGCTCTAACAAAAAGTGCTTTGCAGCAATCGTTACATAGCTGCATAATGTACGATCTTCCTCTGTCACGATCGTTAATATGGCATACACAAACAAAAAAACAAATTGCTCGGCTCTTAATGTGTTTGCGAGAATCGTAACACATATTATAGAGAAAAATACAATAACAATAAAATCTCGTGCCTGCCATTTGAGAATTTTTGTTTTCGATTTGAGGTTCTTTGGGTACAAGTAATTTTTCATTGTTTTCACCTACTTTGCAACTGCACGAATAAATCTCATGCCGCTTAATGCTGTATTAGCTGTCATTGATACAGCCATCATGTTTCCGCGAATAGACGTATCTAATCCGAATCTGTCAGCTATACGTGGGACTTCTGTAGCAGACAGGATAAGACACGTACCTATGAGCCAATCGCTTTGAATTGTAATTAACCCGGTAAAGAAAAGTGTAGTTTGCATAAATGACGTAAAGCATAATGCTATAACTTGCTTTATCCAACCATTGAATCCATCACTGTAGCCTCGTGGGAGATTAAGCATATACAACGAGCCAACGCCGATAAGAGTAAGTAATATACCGCCTCTTTTAACGTTAGCAAAGAACACCTTCACGGTTGCGTACAATATCATTAAAATGAATATCACATTAACAAAATTGACGTTAAATTCTACAAGATGATGATAATAATTCTCATCGGTTACCTGATCAATTATTGAACGGGAAACAGAATCTTGAGTATATACTGCAAAATTATATAAACGTTCCGGCAATATAGTAAATAGACTTACTGCCAAAACCGCTTTTAACCAATTTATAGCAGTTGTCTTTACGTCGCCTTTGCCGTTGCTGTATTCGATAACCATATCCGATATTGATACAACTAATCCGATTGCAAATAACGCCCAGCCGAGTATGTAGAAGAAATTAACAAGTGATTGAACCCAAGGAAGGCGAAACAGATCAGATCCGGTTTCATTTATCTTGGTGAAAACAACTTTTATAACACTGAAAATAACTTCATAAATCCAGTTAATAATACCATTAAATATGCTTGAAACGAATCCATCAACTGAAATTCCGAGTACGTCAAATAGCCAGCCCATACTTAAACCCTCCTTATGTTCGTATCATTTTTTTGCTTGAAGGAGTTTCTGTGAAAATATCATCTTCTTCAAGCGAGTAATCGGTTATAAGCTCGTTAATATCGCTTACATTTTCTTCTTTATTCATTTCATTCTCCTGCTCATCGATATGCTGTTTTTTAATTACTTTGCTAATCGATTTTCGATCAGCATAATATACTGTTTTAACCTCTTTAATCTCAGCGTTCAGCTTTTCATCGTAGCGTATGCCAAGTTTTTCATAAAACAGAAGCTGCACTTTGAACGGCGACATTCCTGTTTTAGTACAAATAAATGTTCCTTTTGGCAAGCACTTCAGCTCATCGGCTGTAATTAATTCTCGTCCCGTCATCTGTAATTGCTGAGATTGGTGACCGCTGTTTTTGCCTCCGTTGCCTTTAGAAATACTACCTGTCAGAATAGTCTGCTTCCCGAGGTCTTTTGATAGCTTTTCGGCAGAAGAACTACCGGGAGCAAAACCGCCAAACAGCATTAGTTGTGTGTTATCAACGATGATTTCAGCCCCTTGCTTTCCATAGTTTTTTTCAAGTTGTGCGAAAGATTGTATAATTGCAACGATAGACACTGAACGTGAGCGCAGGGCGGAGAACATTGCTTCAACTCCGCTTATTGGCGGCATTGTACCAAACTCCTCGAAATATATCATTATACGTTTATCTAAATGACCGCCGTTTTCATCGGCAATATGGTATATTTCTCGGCTGATTTGTTCTATAATCAGATTAGCAATTACATACTTTGTTCTGTCTTCTTCGGGAAGTACAATAAATACAGCACATTTTTCTTTACAGAGTGTTTCAGTATCGATTGCTGTGTTAAAGCATAAAATCTGTTCGGTTTCTGTGTCAATGAGTGAATTTAAACGTGACAGGGCAGTAGAGATGACCGAGAGTGCTGCTTGATCTGCATTGTTAATCGCCGCACCTGATAACCATCTTGCTTTATGTTCCGGCGGTAGCAATTTAATCAGATCAGCAAAGTATGTTTCCGATTTAAGTTGTGACTTTTTCTGTGGTTTTGCTTCTAACAACTCTATCATCAGTTTCAGCACGGACACTATATGACATTCTTTGTCATTTCCGTATTCGGCAATAATCAGAATCAGGGCTGCTATTAATCCCTTTGCAGCATCATAGAAGTATGTGTTTGCTCCGTATTTGTCACCATCGGCGGCAATTATACTGTCGGCAACGATTTTTGCGTATCGCTCTGATTTGGCTTTTGCGCTGATATTCAAAGGATTATTTTTGTGTTCATCCATATATTTTTTTACAAGATGTAACAGATTAAATCCATCTGATTTAAGCGGATTCCGCAGATCTATCACTGATATTTTATAACCGTAACGTTTTGCGGCTACATAACCGCAATTTCTGTATATATCTCCTTTTGTATCAGTACTTATAAAACTCATACCTGCCGCACAGCAGTATTCAATGTTAGGTTCAAGAAAGAATGTGGTTTTACCTGTTCCTGCAGCTGCAATCATCAATGTATGTACATCACTTGTATCAATCAATGCGTATGTATCTTTCCCCTTTTTTTCAAAACCGACTATTGTTCCGTCAATTGTTGGTCTGCAAGCACCCATACGCCATAATTGCGGCTCATATTTTAGAATTGAAAAGTTTTGTGAAATTTCCTTGTGTTCCGCCCAGTGAGCGGTTCCGTGCTGTCCGTTACCGACCTTGCGAGCCTTGATTTTGTCAAGGCTGTAATTCTTCCCTATAACAGCGAATATTATCATAGCCAAAAAGACAATTGCTATAATAACTATAAATACATACTGTTGCATATTATCAACCTCCCATCGTCATAACGGCAGTTTCAGCAATGATTTCCGATTGTGCCTGTTGCATTTCAAGAGTCATGCTTGCTTCAATCGATACTGCTGTTTGCGCTATTTCATAGAAACGTTTTGCAACGCTTTTACACGTGTCGGTTTCTCCTATTTTAAATGCACATTTAATTTGTTCGGTCAATTGCTCGATTTTTGTTTGCGGCTTACCTTTTTCTCTATATGCTCTGAAATCTTTATTGATACGATTGGCTAGTTTTTCATACATAGCGGTATAGTCAATCGTCGAATCATCAAGTTTCAGTGTTTGAACACTATGATCCAGTGCAAGAGCGGCTATATCGGTATACAGTCCTTCTGCAAGCAAATCTTCAAATCCGGGTGATAATGTATCATTTTGCGGCTCGATTTCATCTACAACATTAGCAACAGCATTTTTCAGCGGGTGAACATTTGCCGGAATATATTCTTCGCCATAATTATGTTTAAGGTCTTCGTTCCAGTCTTTTGCCTGTGAAGTTGCCCGTCCGATATGCTGATAGCCTTTTGAATAAAGTATATCTCGTATTCGTTCGGCAGCGTCTATTCCGCCTTCATCGTTGTCCGTACATAAAACTACATGCTGAAGATGAGGATAGTCTGACAACGCCTGAAGAAGCGAACGCTCTGAAATACCGTCAAGAGCTATATAGCTATGCTTTTGCCAATCAGCCGGATATAACGTTATAAATGACAACATATCTATCGGTGCTTCGAAGACTAATATCATATCATCAGTGCCGATATGGCAAAAACTGAAATTAGTATCAGATCCGGAGACTGTCATGCGAAAACTTTTGCCGTATGTGGCAATCGAGCGTTTATTAGCCTGCTTGGCAGTACCCTCCTTATCTCTGCCGAGAAACACAACATTGTGCGCTTCTTTTTGTTCACCTGTAGTTTTATCGTTGTAATATTCAAGACTTTCATAGATCATCTTCTTATGAGCAAAAAAAGAAACAATGTCGCCTGATATGTGCCGGGTTTTTGTTAGGTATGCAAAAACTCGTTTCATATCGCTGTTGGCTTTCGGTAACTTAAATTCCTTTCTAATCGGTAATTGCGTATTAACATTTGATACTCGTGTTATATTTGATGAAGGAACTGATGAAAACCCTAATAGCATTTCTACGGCTTCAGGATAAGAAGAACCGTAATAATTCTCGACAAATTTTATAGCACCGCCACCAATCTGATTTTTATGATCATACCACTGATTTCCGTTAATGGTTATACTGTCATGCTTCTGTCCGTTTTCAGTATATACAAGCTTATATCCGCTGCCATGTCTTTGTAATTGTTCGCCATGTGACGTGAGAAAACTGTACAGATCCGTTGAATTTGCGGTTGTTCGCTGTTCTTCGGTAATACGTCTGTATTTTGCCATTTCTGACTCCTTTCTGTTTCAAAAAGGAAAAAGGCTTGTGAGCTATTATACCCAAAAGCCTTTTTTCAATATTGAATTATTTAATACTGCTGCAAGCATTACCACGGAATGATGTTCCAAATATAAAGGGGTGCAGTAAGAACAAATAGCAATCCACCCAGGCATACAGCCGGTGCTATTATATCAAATTCGCCGTTACGCTTATAGGAAATAGCACTTTTTGTAATGAATACAATTAACAGAATACCGAGTACGCCATCGAGTATAGGGAACACCACATCATTTACGATTGTCTTAATCTGACCTTTCATGCCGTCCCATGTACTTGTAATGGCACCAGCTACGTCGGCACTTCCGGCAGCAAAGCATACAGTTGAGAGAGCTGTTACGGTTATAAGCGCAACAAGAAATGTTGCAAGCACTTTTGCTTTTTTCATAATAATATTCCTTTCAGATAAAAAAATAAGAGCGGTTAACGCTCTGACAAATATGTTGATTTTTATTGTCGCCAGTGGCGACAATTTATATCTGCATGGGAATCACATCCTTTCGTTATAATTCTGTACTTGAAGAAAAATGAAAATCATATTATAAGCGGCAGAGCTTTTCTGCCGCCCGGTGACAATAAAATTTTAATGCTGCTTAGCGTTTTCTCTTACGCTTCGATAACGGGAATGCAAGCACAACAGCCGCACTCATCATTACCGTTGATATGATAATAACCGCCGTCTGCATAAAGCCGTCCTCGCCTGCACCTGTCGGAGGATTATCAGGTATTTTATCGTTGTGCATTTTGGCAACGAGCATTGCACCGTCACGGTCGATCGTCAGCTGTTTATCTTCAGGTAATAGATAGCCTGCCGAAGCAGAATCCTTGACTTCGTGAATGGTATACTCGCCTGCTCTCAGGTCAGTTATTCTTATAATACCATCCTTATCAGTTGTGTATGTTTTCTTGAAAGTCTGTCCGGTGTATGTTGTACCGGAAACCTCAAATTTGAAGCCTTCAACCTTATTGTTGTACGATGTCTTTACTATCTTGATTTCGCCCTTCTGAGGTGAGTTGATAAACGTACCCTTGCCAAGCTCATCGTTGGAAACTTCTACGGTTTCGCCGTCATTTA
>OIWQ01000136.1_pt1 | contig 89619 bp, 49 predicted proteins | sample 1587571 | NCBI WGS metagenome assembly OIWQ01 (sample SAMEA3888910, study PRJEB22519) | human gut metagenome | biome: human gut; feature: human-associated habitat; material: faeces | place: Denmark | collected 2010
CTCAGTTGGTAGAGCACTTGACTTTTAATCAAGTTGTCCGGGGTTCGAATCCCCGCACGCTCACTGTGAATGATAGCGGGAATACTATGATTGAATAGTGTTCCCGTTATTTGTATTGGCGGCATGTTACCGTTTGGCGATATAGAATCATTTTAGTAGACATAAACTTTTTTAGTGTCTACTGTTTTTACTTGCAAAAAATGGTCAGAAAATTATATAATATGGATATTGGTACTGGATATGAGCTCATATGGATGAATCATCATATGGATATGGTGCAAAACACAGTCGTTTGCCCTTCGGAAGAGGAATAAACAGAGTATATAAAAATATATTATGTGTAAGAAGGATGAAATGATGTTATGAAAGTTATTATTGCAGATTACGATGAAGAAGCTATCCGTCTTTTTGAAGAACAATGCAAACAATTTTCATATGTAGAGCTGAGCGGGAAGTTTAATGATTCTGCGGAAACGCTTAAATATGTTTCCAGACATAGAGTGGAAGCGGCTTTTATAAATATCGAATTAAATGGTATGGACGGACTTCAGCTCGGAGAAAAGTTACGGGAATTAAATCCTAAAATAGTTCTTGTATTTTTTATAGAACATACAGAATATATATTGGAGGCACTTCGGATAAAAGCGGATGGTTATATGATCAGGCCGTATACTATGGAAGATTTAACATGGACTATGGGAAATGCAAAACTTCTCAGTCGGCGACAGAAGAAGCCGGCATATATTAGGACATTTGGCCGATTCGACTTATTTATTAATGGAGAACTTGTGATATTTTCCAATAAAAAGGCAAAAGAACTGCTTGCGTTATGTGTGGACAATAAAGGCGGAGTTGTGACAATGGAAGAAGCCGTTGACAAACTCTGGGAGAATCGTTTGTACGATGAAAAGGTAAAAAATCTGTATCGCAGGGCGGTTATGGATTTGAATAAGATATTCAGTACATATGGGATTAAAGATGTATTTGTTAAGAAACGGGCTGCCTGTTGGATTAATTATGCCAATGTGGACTGTGATTATTATATGTGGATAGAAGAAAATATATTATCCGGTACAGGGAAAAGTGTTAGAAGCGGCATTGATACCCGGTGGTATGGGACAAGTTTATGCCTCAGATTCGACTCCGACTCCGGCGGTAGCGTTTGATGAAACCTCTGTGTCAGATCCGTCTACTGTGGATACTTGGAATCAGGTTGTAAAAGATTCGACAGAAAACATCGGACGTATCTGGACAGATAAAACAGTACTCACAGAGGATATTCAGCTTGAGGGCGGAAGCAGACCAAGTGTCAAAAAAGGCGATTCTGATTTCTTAGTTGGATTATCGGCATTGTCATCTACATCGAATACAGTAAAGACGGTTAGCAGACCGTTGGATATCGTACTGGTAGTAGACACGTCAGGTTCTATGGAAAATTCACCGCATATGGGAACTAGGCCTGAGAGTGAGCGATATCGATATGAAGAGATATATGCAGGAAATCTTAGTGAAACAGAAGATCAAGAATATTACACAAAGGATGGAGGCAAAATTACTTCTGAAGGTCAAAAAATTCTGTTTTGGTGGGAATTTACGCACTGGGAATTAAATGAACAAACGGTCGAGCCGAAGATATCCGCAGAAGATTCCAATCCAAATCACATCCAATTTTACGAGAGAAGAGATTTGGGAACAAATATTACGAAGCTGCAAGCTCTGCAAAATGCAGTAAATAACTTTGTGGAACAAACAGCTAAAATGAATGATTCCATTGATGATATAAAATTACAGCATCGAGTTTCCCTTGTAAAATTTGCAAGTGATGAAAGTGACAACATTGGAAATGATTTTATAAATAACAATTATAATCGTTCACAAATTGTAACGGAATTAAAGTCTTACACAACGAAAAATATTTCGGACTTGACCTCAACAGTGAATAGTCTGATTGCAGCAGGAGCAACTCGCGCAGATTTTGGATTGAATCAGGCGCAGAGAGCATTTCAGCTTGGAGGAACCAGAGAAGGGGCGCAGAAAGTTGTCGTTTTCTTCACAGATGGTCAGCCGACGTCGAATAGTGACTGGAGTAACAGTGTTGCAGCTGCCGCCATTACGAACGCAAAAGAGTTGAAGGATGCGAATGCTTTGATCTACAGTATCGGCGTGTTCCGGGATGCGAATCCGAACGATACAAATACAAGCGCTGGTAACTTTAACGGATATATGCATGCGGTTTCTAGCAACTATCCGGATGCGACTGCTATAAGCAGTACACGACCTAATCGCTATTCTTGTACATTAGGAAAACGCACAGATAATTCTGATTATTATAAAGCGGCAACGGATGCAGATGAATTGAATAATATATTTAATGAGATTTCATCGGATTTGGAAACAGGATTTGGTTTTCCGACACAGACAGAAGGGTATGATCCGGGTAAGGTAGGATATATTACATTTACCGATCAGCTCGGCGAATATATGCAGGTGGATGAATTTAAGAGTTTGGTCTTTGCAGATCAGATATTCGATCCGGTAGGAGAACCGGTTACTGAAAACGGTGTTACTACATATAAATATGAAGGAAGTGCAACAGGAGATACAGAACTTTATCCGAACGGTAATGTAAAAGATATTATCGTTCAGGTGAAGAAGGGGGCAGACCTGAAAACCGGTGATACAGTTACAGTACAGATTCCGGCAGGTTTGATCCCGCTTCGTCACTTTACGTTAGATACAGACAGTGACGGAAATAAAACGCTGGATATACAGGAGGCATATCCGCTCCGTATCTTCTATGGTGTCAGCATCAAGCCGGAGGTCCGGAAAAGAATTGCCGACGGACTAAACCCGAATGATGCAGATGACGAGGCGCTTCAGCAATATCTGAACGCTCATAATGAGAATGGAGTTCCGTATTTCTATTCAAACTATTATAACGGACAATACATAGATCCGAATGGAAAGACATTGGGCAATACGACTGCTTCTTTCCAACCGGCAAAGAAAAATACATTTTATTATTTTACAGAAGATACTCCGATTTATACAGATAAAGATTGTACAATGGCAGTAAAGAACGAGCCGAGTGCGGATCAGACGTATTATTATAAGAGACCGTATGTGCAGTTAAACGGAGGTCAGGTTGAAGAAATCGACGGCAAGGTAGCCTTTACGGGATCAAACTTCCAGCAGGCAAGTGCGAACTTCGGTATAAATGACAAGGGAGAATACTTTATCAAGTCCGGTTCTGCACGATTGACAAGAATCGATGCGTTGATAGATGATAAAACAGAGAACATAACAAATACGGCGGATGTAGTGATCGATCCGATTTGGGATAATATCAATAATCCCGATTACTTAAATGTTTATCTGGGAAATAACGGAAGGCTTGCGCTTGAGCTTCCGGGCGCTCTTGCAATCAGCAAAGATGCCCGCGTGGCAGCGAATAAAAATCTGAATGCGGATGAAATATTAAAAGATAAAAAGTTCACATTTGAGATCAGTATTCCGTCTATGAAGGGAAAAACAGTCAAAGCGGAAGTACGAAATGCGCAAAATGAAATTCAGGGAAAAGCATTTGAACTGGAATTTGATAAGACCGGAGCTGCCAAGTATCAGATTAAAGATGACGAAACGCTGTATATTCATGGATTGGATAAAGATGCGCAATATACCGTAACCGAAAAAGAACTGCCGAAAGGATTTGAACTGACGGCAGTTGATAAAAAGGCGGACGCAAAAGAGGCGGCTGGAACGATCGTTTCAGGAAAATCTGTAAAACATGTGTTTGAAAATACATATGACGTAGATGAAATCACGCTTGCCGAAACTGATTTCGCAAGTTATGAGAAACAGTTTGACCGGTGGGATATTGCAGATAAGTTCCGAATCGAATTGATTCCGACAACAGAAGGAGCTCCGCTTCCGAATGGAGCTGCTGATGGTAAAAAAGGCGTTGAGGTAACAGAAAAAAATTCATCAGGAAACTTCGGAGAGATCACATTTTCTCATCCCGGAGTATATGAATATGAAATTCAGGAGAAACAGCCGGCAAGTGCAATACCGGGAGTTATATATTCTCTGGCATCCTATACATATCGGGTAACGGTGACCGATAATGGAGACGGAACATTATCCGCTGTGGCAGAAATGGAAAAAACGGCTAATGACGACGGGGCATCAGTAGGAAATACGCCGATTCCGGTTGAGAATAAAACAGCGGTATTTGTAAATGATTTCCATGCAGATTCCGCAACGACATCTATACTTGCAAAAAAAGTGTATGCAGATGAAAGCGGAGCGAATCCGTTGAAAAACGGAATGTTTGAATTTAAACTCAAAGCGACCGGAGACAACGCGGAGCAGGCGCCAATGCCGACCGGAGAGAAGGATGAAAATGGTTATATCCATGTAGTCAACGTCGGAACAGGAATTACATTCGGTAACATGGTGTTTACAGAGGAGAATGTCAGTGATACACCGTGGACGTATGAAATTGCAGAAGTGATTCCGGAAACTGCGGTTAATAATGGAGACGGAACTTATACTTTAAACGGTATAACTTATAAGGCACAAACATATTCCGTATCTATTATGGCAAAGGCACAAGGTTCAGGCGAGGATGCGTATATTGTCATAGAAAAGACATACAGCAAAGCAGAAGGAGCAGTTGCTGAAGATCAGGTTGTATTCAACAACAGTTATGAACCGAAGCCTATAGTACTTCCGGGTGAGGGAGAATCAGCGGTACAGGGAAGAAAAACTTTAGTCGGACGCGATTCTCTTGTGGATGAAGAGTTCTCCTTTACATTGAGTGCTGCAAATACCGCAGCAAGAACCGGTCTTAAAGAAAATTTCATTATCTTCAATGGAGATACGGCTCAGGATACGATGCAAAAAACGGTGAACGGACTGACGAATAATCAGGCTGCAACATTTGATTTTGACAGTATCGAGTTCAAACGTCCGGGAACATATGTATTTAGTGTAGTAGAAAATGCCCCGGAAAACGGAAACGGAATGGTATATGACCGACATACAGCAAGAGTACGGGTTATTGTGACAGATGAGAACGGAGAATTAAAGGCAGAAACAGCTTACTATAACGGTGAAGGCGCAGATACTGATGCGGCTGCATTTGTCAATCTGTATACAGCGTCTGCAACTTACGGAACAGGCGCGGAACTGATTGTAGAAAAGACGTTATCCGGCCGTGCTCTGAAAGCGGGCGAATTTACATTTAAAATCGAGGCGGCAGACAGTGATACTGTAAATGCTGAGACAGCGGATGCTAAATTGTCAGATTCTGACAGAGAATTTACAAACACATCAGGAGCGGCAGACGGTGTTGCATCTCGGATCTTTGACAAATTGTCAGGGGTGACCTTTACACAGGATGATGCAGGAAAGACGTTCAGCTACGTTCTTTCAGAGGCAGCAGGAAATTTACCGGGAGTTACATACTCAAAGGACACATATCGCTTTGATATTACGGTAGTAGATAACGGCGACGGAACGATGCATACAGAAACGAAAGTTACAATGCAGGGAGATGGTGTGACAGCAGAAGCTCATCATGATAGTTCAGACGGAAGAGATACGATAGTAGCAGGTTTTACGAACGGATATCATGCAGACAGCGTGGAAGTAGACTTCACAGAAGCGGCAGCATTGTTCCACAAACGACTGGTTGGACGCGACTGGAAAGAAGATGATTCGTTTACATTCAATCTTACGGCAGAAGATGGAACTCCAATGCCGAAAGATACGGAAGGCAATGATGTAACAAGCGTTACTGTATCACAGAAAGGCGGAACGGAAGATGGTACGGATGTACCGTTTGGATTCGGAAAGGTCACATATGATACAGTCGGAAAGTATTCCTACACTGTTACAGAAGAGAATGCAGGACAAACCATTAACGGAGTGACTTATAGTAAGAATGAGGCAAAAATAATAGTTGATGTTTCTGATCCGGGAAATGGGCAGTTGACCGCAAATATACAGTCCTATAGTACGATATTTATTAATGAATACGGCGCTTCTCTGAACCTCGGAGCGGCAGGCGGACTTGCAATTACAAAAACAGTGACAGGTCATGCATTAGCGAAAGAGCAGTTTGAATTTAAGGTAAAAGCGGTTAAGACAGACACTGCTACAGCAGATGAAGCGGCAGAACTCTTTGGATTTAAAGAGGGAGAGACAGAGGTTACATTTAAGAACAACGAAGCGGCGGCAGATGGACAAACTGTAACCATGTTAAAAACAGATACGAACTTTACGTTGAAGAATCTGGGTAAAGTATACAAATATGAAGTATCGGAAATGAATGATAAGAAACCGGGATATACATACGATGATACTGTTTATACAGTAGAATTATGGGTAACAGATGATGGAGACGGAACATTAACGCTTCATACAAAGGTGACAGATGAAAAAGGCAGTGTCATAAGCGAAGAGACAAGCAATGAAACAGATCAAAAGCAGACTGTTCTCGCATTCAACAACAGCTATGCCGGAAGCGGTGTTCTTGACGGATCAGCAAATCTTGCAGGAACAAAGAAGATGGATGGTCCATGGGAAGCAACCGACAAAGATTTATCTGGCTTCCGGTTCACTATCACGGGCGGTGACGAAGCAACGAATGCGGCAATTACAGCAGGCACAGTTGTATTACCGCAGAGTGTAACGGCAACTTCTGATGCAGACGGCAACTTCAACTTTGGAGATATTACCTTTAATGAGAAGGGAACTTACAAATTCACAGTCAGTGAAGTTGTACCGGCAGAGGGAGACAAGATTCCGGGAGTTGCCTATAATGCAGAGACGGTTACGATTATCGTTAATGTTACGGATAATGATGACGGAACATTAACAGCGGCGCTGGCAGAAGGATCACAGGAATTAATATTTACGAATACTTATGCAACAACGCAGGATGCAACATTTACGCCATCCGTAGTGAAGGAGGTAAAGGGGCTTAATGCGAAAGAGATCTTTACATTCAAGCTGAGCGCAGCCGATGAAGTAACGAAGGCGGCGATTGACAGTGGAACACTGACCGGAATTGGAACGACGGCAGATCTATACAGCTCAGAGAAAACGACAACTAAACTGATTCCAAAGGATGGAACAGAGCAAGTAGACTTTAATGCGCTGACATTTAAGAAAGCCGGAACTTATAAGTTTACCGTTCAAGAGACCAATGCAAATGCACCGACAGGATGGACGTATGATTCTCATACATATGAGATTATTATTAAAGTAACAGACCAGGATTCTGTATTGAAGGCAACACAAGAGATCAATGCTGACGGGGTGACCAATTCACAAATCTTCATCAATAAATTTGAAGCATCGACAACTTACGGTGATGAAGGCGGACTGAATGTTACAAAGACATTGAATGGACGTACACTTGCAGCAGATATGTTTGATTTCACAATTACCGGTGAAGCAACTGACAGTGTAACTGCAGAAGAAGCAGAAGCAAAACTTGCAGAGACTGATAAGAGCTTTAAGAATACTGCACCAGGCAAAGACGATGTCGCGGTGATGAGTAAGCTTAGTGACGTGAAGTTTGATGAAACAGACATTGGTAAGACATATCAATACTCCGTTCGCGAGGCAGCAGGCACCGATACAAAGTATACGTATGATCAAGTATCAGCGACCGTTGCAATTACGGTACAGGAGAAAGACGGAGAGCTGTATACGGTAACAACCGTAACCAAGGGAGACGATAGTAAGGAATATAGTTCGGCAGAAAGTAAAGCTACAGCAGTAGCGCCGTTCGTAAACAGCTATACACCGGATATCGTAACCATTGAGCCGGGAGCATTTGCCGGAAAGGTAACGAAAGTTCTGAAAGGAAACCGTGACACAGGTTTAGCGGCAGGTGAATTCAATTTCCAAATGAAGATTACACCGGCAGATGATACAAGCAGCATGGACAATGTTGTACTTCCGGAGGGAGCAGTTGGAGATACAATCACATCGGCAAACGCGGCAGACGGTTCTGTAAGCTTCGGAAATATTCAGTTCAAAGCGGCAGGAAACTATCATGTAGAGATTACGGAAGTAGTTCCGGAATATGCTGATCCGAATATGACGTATGACAAGCATACCTTTAGCTATGACATTGCAGTGACTTATAATGCGGCGGAGGGAACGTTGTCAGCGAAAGTCGCGGATGGAAGTCAAGCAGGAAGCGCGACATTTACTAATATTTACGAGGCGGAAGACACGAAGGATGTTATTAACACAGAAGAGCCGGCCACGTCCGTAAATGGCAAGATTGTCGGTGTCGGCGATCAGTTGACTTATACTATCGACTGGGTAAATAATGCAGTAGATGAAACAGGCGCTCCTGCGAAAGCGGAGGTGAAGATCACAGATATTGTACCGAAAGGTACGGAATATGTAAGCGCAGATACGAATGGAGTTTATGAAGAGACTTCAAAGACAATCACCTGGACGCTTGGCGAGCAGGAAGCAGGAGCTTTCGGAACGGTAAGCTTTGTAGTAAAAGTGCTTGACAGCGCAGGCGGAACAGCGGTAGAAAATACGGCAGAGATTACCATTGGAGACAACGATCCAAATCAGACCAATACAGTTACCACGAACGTTCCGGGCAAAGATTCTGTAGTAGAAGGCGACGGAGAATTACAGGTCGGCAAGGTTTTGACCTATACCATTTCCTATAAGAACCCGGAAATTGAAGCGGCGACGGTTATCATTACAGACAGCATTCCGGAAGGTCTTGATTATGTAGACGACAGCGCGGGCGAATATGCATCGTATAACGCAGAGACACGTATGCTGACATGGAAGATTGCAGATGTTCAGCCAGGAGCAGACGGAACGGTTACATTTGATGCTAGAGTAAATGAAAGCGCCGAGACAGTAGTTGAGAACAAAGCGACGATCCAGATCGGCGAAAATGGACCTGAATATGAGACGGATACCGATCGGAAAGAGATTCCGAAAGATGGAAATCTTTCCATCAGTAAAACCATCGTACTGACAGAAGGTCAGGGCACAGGGATCGACAAAGAGAAAGAGTTTACATTTATAGTAGCGCTTAAGGATGCCAAAGGTACGGCATTGACGAAAGAATATGCTTACGCCGTAACAGGCGAAAGCGGAGAGGAAATCAAGAAAGGTAATGCTGCAGACGGTACCGAGATTTCCTTCCAGCATGGACAGAAGGCAGTGATTACCGGACTTCCGGCTGGCGCGCAGTATACGGTAACTGAAAAAGAAGTTGACGGATACACCACAACTGTAAACGGAAACGCCGGCAATGCGGCAAGCGGTACGATTACTTCAAATACAACTGCAGAAGCAAACTTTACGAATACGTACAGCGTGGCAGGAAGTCTTAGCGGAAGCGAAGCGCTTAAAGTGACGAAGGAACTGACAGGAAGAAAATGGCTTGATACAGATACGTTTAGCTATACGTTGACGGCAGCGGATGAAGCGACAGTGGAAGCCATTGAGAATGGATTTATCACGCTTCCGGAAAATGCAGGCGGACTTGAGATTACAAAAGCATCTGCAGGACATCAGGCGGCATTTGGAGATATCCAATTTACGATCGCCGGAACGTTCAAGTTCAATGTTACGGAGCAGCCAAGCGGTATCGCCGGTATTACGGACGATCAGGAAGCGGAAAGAACTGTGGTTGTGAAAGTGACAGACAAGAAAAACGGAACGCTCGAAGTAGCCGTTGTCGAAGGCGAGAGTGAGAATCTGACCTTTATCAATACATATGGCGCAGGCACAGGAGACGAGGATATCGCGGCGAAGATCGAGGCGTCGAAGAAACTGACCGGACGTGATATGAAGGCGAATGAGTTCCGATTTGAAATTGTGACAAGAGCGGCAGAAAATCCGGAAGGATTCAAGGAAACTTTCGCAGCGGCAGGAACGAATACAGAAGCTGCGGAAGGAGCGGAAGGAGCAGTAAAATTTGCAGGAAATGACGGCGCTCTGACATATACGACGGAGTCGCTTGATCAGGCAGTAAAAGACGGATATGCCGTAAAATCTGAAAATGATGACGGTTCGGATGTATGGACGGTCAGCTATACCGCAAGAGAGATAACAGACAAACTTCCGGGCGGAGTAACCGCAGTAGAAGGAAAGACGTCTTTCGACTTTACGGTCGTAGTGACAGATCGTACAGATGGAACATTAACTGCACAAGTACAGCTTCCGGAAGGCGGTATTGTATTTGAAAATGCTTATACTGCCGAAGACACAGAGGTCAATACAGATCCTGCGGACGCAAAATCATACTTTAATAAAGTGCTGACAGGGCGCAGTTGGTTAGGAACAGACGAGTTTACATTTACCATTACGCCGCAGGATGGCGCGCCGGCGGCGGAAGACGCGGCGGCAGACGGTACGAAAACAGTAACAGTAACGTCTGACAGTGCAAAAGCAGGAGAAGCTGTTCTGTTTGGTTTCGGAAAGATCCGGTTTACAGATGAGGATATGAACGGAGCTGCCGCAGGACAGGATGGAACAAGGACGAAAGAATTCCGTTACACAGTGAAAGAAAATCCGCTTCCGGATGGAAAGATGACGGGAGTGACGATCGACGGACATGAGGCGACATTGAAGATCACAGTATCGGATAACCTGGAAGGTAAATTGGAAGTAACAAACATCGCCTCCGAAAACGGAACATTTACAAATGAGTACAAATCCCAGCTTGATTATGCGGCGGCAGGAGGACTGCAGATCACGAAGGCGCTGAACGGAAGAGATATGGAAAAAGATCAGTTCACCTTTACAGTGACGCCGAAAGCGACGGAAGGAAGCACGACTGCGGAAGAAGCGGCGGAAAAATTCGGACTTGCGAATGCGGCAAATACATATAAGAATGAAGCCGCAGAAGCAGGCGCAGTGACGACGATCAACGTACTCGACGGAAAGAACGTTACATTTACGCAGGCAGACGCAGGCAAGACGTTTACCTATGAAGCGGCGGAGACGGCGGGAACAAATACAGCTTATACGTATGATACAGATGTAAGAACCGTAACAGTCAAAGTAAAAGATAATAACAATTCGACGCTGACGGTAACGACACGGGTTACGAAAGTAAAAGACGGTCAGGAAGTGATCGTGGACGAGCAGGAAGTAACAACAGGAGAAGTCGGTCAGAAAAAAGCGACTATATCGTTTGTAAATACATACAACGACGAACCGGTCGAGCTTGGCGGAGAAGGAAGCGTGAAGATCAACGCGACAAAGACGCTGGCAAACAGACCGCTGACAGACGGAGAATTTACGTTTAGAATATTTGATAAAAAAGGAAATCCGGTTGTCGGCAAAGACGCCGAGGCGACAGGTACGAACGCGGCGGACGGAAGCATTACGTTTGCTCCGGTAAGCTACGATACAGACAGACTAATGGCAGATGTGAAAGCAGGAATCGCATCCGTAGACAAAAAGTCTCAGGCTCCGGCATATGTCTACACATATGACTATACGGTGACGGAAGACAACCCGTCCGGCGGAGTGACAGGTATTGCGACGACATTTGCGATCCAGGTGATCGTTACAGACCGCGGCGACGGAACGCTGGCGATCGAAGTGAAATATCCTGACGGAAAAGATTCGCTTCCGTTTGAGAATGTATACGGCAAGTCTGCAAATGCAGAGATCGCGCTGAACGGAAAGAAAGTATATGAGAAAGAATCCGTCAACGCGCCGGATATAGCAGGAAAGTATACATTTACGATCACAGGAACAGATGAACTTGGAAATCCTGCGCCGATGCCTGTAAAAGACGGCAAAGTCGTGACAGAGACGACGAACGATGCGGCAGGAAATATCGATTTCGGAAAACTTGTCTATACGATGGAAAATGTATTTGGTTCAGCGGAAAGTCAGGATGAGCAGACAAATGCAAATCAGGATGTGGAAGCAGGAGAAGACCCGGCGGATACAAATCAGAATGCGGAAGCAGGACAAGACCCGGCGGCAGCCGATACAGCGGAAGATAAGACGGCGGCAGAAGATGCGGCAGACGCGGCAGAAAACGCGGCGTCAGAAGAAACGGCGGGAGACGGAACAGAAGGAACGAAAGCGCCGGAAACAGATGAAACAGACATTGAAGCAAACGGCGGATCGAACGCCGGATCAAGCGGAGAAGATCAGGACAAAGAAGCGGCAGGAGCGGCTTCGGCGGACGGCGGAAACGTCGTTGATCAAGCCGGAACAATGAACGCGCAAGAAGCAGGTCAGGCGAACAGATTCAGCGAGCCTCGGACAAAAGTTTATACTTATAGAGTGACAGAGTCCGGCAGCATGGCGGGCGTGACGAACGATTTGGCGGCTGCGGAAGGAAAGACGTTTACAGTAACCGTGACAGACAACGGCGACGGAACGATCAGCGCCGTTTCCTCATGGCAGAATGATTTCGCATTTGAGTTTACAAACACATACCGTGTAAATCCGACAGATTACAGTGTGAATGAACATATCAGCATCAAAAAAGAGCTGACTGGACGTGATCTGCACGAGGGAGAATTTACATTTGAACTCATCGATGAGTCCGGAAATGTTGTGGCTTCGGCAGTGAATGAGGCGGACGGAACGGTTCGTTTCGGAGCTCTGCATTACACAGAAGCAGGCACATACAATTATGTGATCCGCGAGGTGGAAGGTACAGCCGGAGGCGTACAATACGATTCGGCAGAGCATACGGTGACTGTCATTGTGACAGATAACGGCGACGGTACATTGAGCGCGAAAGCAGAGACGAAGAGCGGAGAAGATATGAACGGCATCGTATTCCGAAATATCTACGAAGCTCGTCCGGCGTCGGTAACGCTCGGAGCTTCCAAGACTTATAAGGGAGCGGAGCTGAAAGACAAACAGTTTACGTTCGTGCTCAAAGACAAGGATGGAAACGTTGTGTTTGAAGCGAAGAACGGCGCAGACGGACAGGTTATGTTTGAGACGCTGATCTATGACCGGGCGGGCGTATATGAATACACAATTTCTGAGAAAAATGATGGGCAGAAAAATGTAACATACGACGAAACCGTATACAATGTAACGATTACGGTTACAGACAACGGAAAAGGCAATTTGATCGCAGAGGCGGTATACGGAGACGGCAGGACGCCGCAATTCGTTAATACATATGTGAAACCCCAAAATCCGGTGAAACCGGAACAGCCGACCCCGACTGTAAAACCACAGAATCCGGGAGCGGTGCAGACCGGAGATCATAATTCGTTTGCGGGAACGCTGGGAATGGCGGCGCTTGCTTTAGCGGTGGCAGCAGGTGTTATGATCAGAAGAAAGAAAAAATCATAAAATAACGTGATTTTGGAAATGAGAGCAGCGGCAGAGGATGCCGCTGCTTTTTTGTATATAGCCATAGTCAATCATAAAGCTCTGTGTTAGAATAAAGCAGTGATATGACGATGTAAAGAAACAAGAGAAAAGAACCGATGTACAGAGGACAGGGTGACCGGAGGGATATGATGGAGCATTTATATAGAAAATTAAAGGAATATGCGAACACGGGTTATTATCCGTTTCATATGCCGGGGCATAAAAGGAATACTGCGCTGATTGGATCAGAACTTCCATATGAACTGGATATCACAGAAATCGACGGATTTGACGATCTTCATCATTCGGAGGGGATACTGAAGGAACTGCAGGAGTATGCGGCGTGCGTATATCATGCGGAGGAAACGCATTACCTTGTGAACGGGAGCACAGTCGGGCTGCTGAGTGCGGTTATGGGAAGCACAAACTCGGGAGATTGTATTTTAATGGCAAGAAACTGTCATAAATCGGTCTATAACGCAGTCTTTATGAACCAACTTCATCCGATTTATATTTATCCTGAAAACGGAGCAATAAATCCCGGTGAAGTTAAGCGGATTCTTGAGGAAAATCCGAATGTGAAGATTGTTGTCATTACATCTCCGACGTATGAAGGCGTTGTTTCGGATGTTGAGCGGATTGCCGGAATTGTTCATGAAAAGGGCATTCCATTGATCATGGATGAGGCGCATGGGGCACATTTCGGGTTCCATCCGTATTTTCCAAAGAACAGTAATACTTTAGGGGCAGATATCGTTATTCATAGTCTGCACAAGACGCTTCCGTCGTTGACTCAGACTGCGCTGCTTCATATGAATGGAGAGCTGGCTAACAGAACGGATATCAGAGAGTACGTCCATATGCTTCAATCGAGCAGTCCGTCATATATACTTATGGCAGGAATAGACGAGTGTGTTCGTTTCGTGGGAGAGAGAAGCTCAGATGTTTTTGACAATTATGTGAAGCGTCTGGAATCTGTAAGAAAGAGAATAAGCAGGCTTTCTGTGTTGAAACTGATTGAGACGGAGAAGTATGACAGGTCGAAGATAGTAACTGCGGTTGGGAATCATGGCGATGAAGACATAAATAGGTTTACAGGAAAACAATTATATGACGTTTTGAAAGATAAATATTTACTACAACCGGAGATGGCATCAGGCTCATACGTTGTTTTGATGACTTCGCCGGCAGATACAGACGAAGGGATGGAGCGCCTTGTGTCTGCATTGGAAGAAATTGACGGCGAACTTGCAAAAAGAGATAAGTATGAAAGAAATAATTCTCTGGCGCGATATATAGTGCAGGATTCAGATACATATCAATATATATTGAAGGACAAGAAAGAACGGGATCATCAGAAGAATATATATATCTATAGTCCGAGCGAGACGAAACGACAGCGTTTAAAAAAGGGATGCGAATCTGTTGAATGGAAAATGTGCGGCGGAAAGGTCGCGGCAGAATATGCCTATATTTATCCACCGGGGATCCCGCTGATCGTTCCGGGAGAACGGATCTCAGAGAAAATAGCGGAAGAGATGTCCGAGTATGAAAAAATGGGATTTCGGATTGAGGGAACAAAGGTGAAAGGAAAGATTGAGGTATTGATAAATGGGTAAAATTTATTGTGTGATGGGAAAGAGTTCTTCGGGAAAGGATACTGTTTATAAAAAGTTAAAAGAGCAATATAAAGAGTTTCGTTTGATTGTTCCCTATACGACCCGTCCGATCAGAGAAGGCGAAAAAGACGGCGTCGAATATTATTTTGTGGATCCGGAACAGTTTCGTGCGATGAAGGAGGACGGGAAGGTGATAGAGTCCCGGTCTTATAACACAAAGTGCGGAATATGGACTTATTTTACTGCGGATGACGGGCAGATCGATCTAAGCGCCGCAGATTATCTTTTGATCGGAACGCTCGTGTCATATCAGGCTTTGCGGGAATATTTCGGAGAGGAGGCGATCGTGCCGGTTTATCTCGAAGTGGAAGACGGACTGCGGCTTGCCCGCGCGCTTGAGCGGGAACGCAGACAGGAGAAGCCGAAATATGCGGAGATGTGCCGCCGTTTTCTTGCGGACGAGGAGGACTTTTCGGAAGAAAATCTTATCAAAAGCGGGATTACAGAGCGGTTTGGCAATGAAGATTTCACAGAGTGTCTGAATAAAATACAAAGATATATTGAAGAAATAAGATAGATTTTATCAGTTTTTATGAGATTTCACTCTTTTGTAATACCTTTTAATTTAAAATTGTAGTACAATAGGAGTATGTCTTGAAAGGGAAACGTCTTCTGAGAGGCATTTTGGAAAATTAATTTTAAGAGTGCAGGTGATATGGATGAGTGGTTTTAAAGACGTAGTAGGACATAAGAATATTATTAAGTACATTCAGAACGCAGTGACTGCGGACGCAGTTTCTCATGCGTATATTTTGAATGGCGAGAGAGGTTCAGGGAAGAAGCTGCTTGCGAATTTGTTTGCCATGAGCCTGCAATGTGAAAACCGGGATGAAGACGGCGACGCCTGTGGAAAATGCCGTTCGTGCAGGCAGGCGGCAGGCGGAAATCAGCCGGATATTATCCGGATCATGCATGAGAAACCGAATACGATCGGAGTAGGAGATATCCGTACGCAGGTGAATGACGATATTATGATCCGGCCGTACAGCAGCAAATATAAAATCTATATTATAGCAGATGCGGATATGATGAGCGTGGAGGCGCAGAACGCGCTTTTGAAAACAATCGAAGAACCGCCGGAGTATGCCGTTATCATGCTTCTGACGGAGAATGCGGAGACACTTCTTCCGACGATCCGTTCAAGATGTGTTATGATGAAGCTTCGCAATATTAAAGATCAGCTCGTGAAAAAATATCTCATGGAGCAGTTGGAAGTGCCGGATTATAAAGCAGATGTCTGCGTTGCTTTTGCTCAGGGAAATATGGGGAAGGCGATCATGTTGGCAAACTCCGAATATTTCAATGAGATTAAAGAGGAAGTTGTACATTTGCTGAGAAATATCGACGAGATGACAGTTCCGGATCTGATGGAAGCGGTAAAACGCTGCATGATATATAAGATGGAGATCAGCGATTATCTTGATATGATCGCGATATGGTACAGAGATGTGTTGATCTATAAAGCAACAAGAAGTGTGGATCGGGTCGTGTTTTCCGATCAGATGAAATATATTCGGGAGCGGGCGAAGAAGAGCTCATACGAGGGGATTGAAAATATTCTCGATTCTCTTGAAAAGGCAAAGGCAAGAATGAAAGCGAATGTAAATTTTGAGCTGACGATGGAACTGCTCCTGCTGACGATAAAGGAGAATTGACAAAATGGTAAAAGTAATCGGAGTCAGATTTCGTACTGCCGGGAAAATTTATTTTTTTTCTCCCGGACAGTTTGATATTAAGCAAGGCGACAATGTGATCGTGGAAACTGCCCGCGGCGTAGAGTTCGGGCGAGTTGTAAGCGGAGTAAAAGAAGTTGCCGAAGAAGATGTGATCCAGCCGTTGAAATCAGTGATCAGGATTGCGACTGAGCAGGATCAGAAAGTTGTAAATAAAAACAAACAGAAAGAAAAAGAGGCGTTTAAGATCTGCCTTGAAAAAATCCGTAAGCATGGACTGGAAATGAAATTAATCGACGTTGAGTACACTTTTGATGGGAATAAGATATTATTTTATTTCACAGCAGACGGAAGAATTGATTTTAGAGAGCTTGTAAAAGATCTTGCCGCAGTATTTCGCACAAGGATCGAACTTCGTCAGATCGGAGTGCGTGACGAGACGAAGATCCGCGGGGGGATCGGTATCTGCGGGCGGCCGCTTTGCTGCAGCACATATTTGACTGAATTTTCCGCTGTGTCGATTAAGATGGCGAAAGAACAGAATCTGTCTCTGAATCCGACGAAGATATCAGGTGTGTGCGGAAGGCTTATGTGTTGTCTGACGAATGAAGAAGAGACGTATGAGATGCTTAACAGCCAGCTTCCGTCAGTCGGGGATGCGGTTACGACAAAAGACGGACTTACAGGAGTTGTCCATTCATTGAGCGTTCTGCGCAGATTGGTAAAAGTAATCGTAAATTTGGAAAACGATGAGAAAGAGATCAGAGAATATATGGCGGATGAGCTGAAATTTAAACCGAGACGAAAGAAACAGAAAGTTACAAAAGAAGAGATGAAGCAGCTTGCGGAACTTGAAAAGGAGTAGGTAGCGGCATATGAGCGGACAAAAGAAGGGGAAAGAAGCGGTTCTTTTTCCGGGCGAGCGACTGGATGATCTGCAGCTTAACGGTCTTGAATTGATTCAGGATCCGAAGAAATTCTGTTTTGGCGTAGATGCTGTTTTTCTTTCGGATTTTGTGAAAATAAAGGCGGGGGAGCGGGCTCTTGATCTGGGAACAGGGAACGGGATTATACCGATACTGTTGTCTGAAAAGACGCAGGGACGTCATTTTACAGGTCTGGAGATTCAGCCGGAGATGGCAGAGATGGCTCGAAGAAGTGTAGACTATAACGGTTTAGAAGATAAAGTGGATATTGTGACAGGCGACATCAAAGAGGCGGCGGAAATATTTAAGCCGGCCTTTTTTGATGTGATCACGACAAATCCGCCGTACATGATCGCAGATCACGGACTTCGCAATCCGGCGGACGCCAAGGCGATCGCACGGCATGAGGTGCTTTGTTCACTTGATGATATTTTGCGGGAGAGTATGCGCCTTTTGCAGGATAAGGGAAGATTTTATATGATACACCGTCCATTCAGGCTGACGGAGATTATGATTAAAATGAATTATTATAAAATTGAGCCGAAACGGATTCAGTTTATTTATCCGTATCTTGATAAAGAGCCGACGATGGTAATGATAGAAGGCGTACGCGGGGCAAAGCCGCGTATCACGGTAGAACCGCCGCTTGTGATTTATAAATAAAAAGAAATGAAAAGGTAAAATAAATAAGAATTAAAAAGATATAAAAAAGAAATGAAAAAACAAATAAAGAAATAAAAAAATAGACAACAAGAAAAGAAAACAGAAAACAAAAAGAGACGAAGAGAAAAACAGGAGGGAAAGATGGCAGGAACTCTCTATTTGTGTGCGACGCCCATCGGGAATTTAGAAGATATTACATTTCGAGTTCTTCGAGTGCTTCGGGAGGCAGATCTTATCGCGGCGGAAGACACACGTAACAGCATTAGGCTTTTGAATTATTTTGAGATTGAAACGCCGATGACGAGCTACCATGAATACAATAAATTTGATAAAGGAAGAGTGCTTATAGAGAAGCTTTTGGAAGGAAAAGATATTGCGCTTATTACAGACGCGGGAACGCCCGGGATCTCCGATCCGGGAGAAGAGCTTGTACGTATGTGTTATGAAGAAGGGATTACGGTTACTGCTGTTCCCGGAGCTTCGGCGTGTGTGTCTGCACTTACGATCTCGGGACTTCCGACAAGAAGATTTGCGTTTGAAGCTTTTCTGCCATCAGATAAAAAAGAGCGGGAAGCTGTCTTAAGTTGTCTGGAAAAGGAACAGAGGACAATCGTTTTGTATGAAGCTCCGCACCGTCTTATCAAAACATTGAAGATGCTGGGAGAGCGGCTCGGCGACAGGCGGGTAAGCGTATGCCGGGAACTGACAAAACGGCATGAAACTGTGTATAGATCGACTCTTTTGGAAGCGGTTTCTTATTATGAAGAAAATCTTCCGAAAGGGGAGTGCGTTCTTGTAATTGAAGGATTGAGCCGTGAAGAGATCGAGCAGGAAGAGCAAAAGAAGTGGAGTAATCTGTCGATCGAAGAACATATGGAGTATTATCTGTCGCAGGGAATCGATAAAAAAGAAGCGATGAAGAAAACCGCAAAAGATCGAGGAGTGCAGAAAAGAGAAATTTATAACTATCTTGAAAAACTAAAAAGTGGTGAAGGAAACTAAAAAATAACCGATACCGGAGGTTATCCGATATCGGTTATTTTGCCGTCTTTCATAAATACGATCTTTTTGCCTAATGTGCGGGCTTCCAAAGGATCGTTTGTTACATATAAGACGGTAATTTTAAGTTCTTCGTTAATTTCGAGAATATCACAAAGCATCTCTTTTCTTCGTTCAGGATCTTGACGCGCAAAATCTTCGTCTACGAGGAGGACTTTCGGCTGGCAGACAATCGCGCGTCCGAGAGCGACTTTTTGCTTGTCTCTTTCAGAAAGCGCCTTGATCTTCTGCCCCAGAACTCCTGAAATCCCGAGAAGTTTGGCGGCATCGTTTACACGGCTGTCGATAATGTTGCGGGGAAAATCCCTCAGACGCAGACCGAGCGCCATGTTGTCGTAGGCGTTAAAATGCTTGTAAAGCGTATAATTTTGGAACGCCATCGCAAGCCGTCTGTCACGCGGCAAAATATCGTTTAATAATTCATCACCGAGATAAATCTTACCGGAAGTGATATCCTCTAATCCGCCGATCATGCGGAGGATCGTAGATTTTCCGCATCCGCTGGGACCGTGAAGAGTAATGAATTCGCCGTTGTCAACACGAAGACTGACATCATTGACGGAGACGAAACCGTTTGAGTAAATTTTCGATAAGTGTTCTAATGTCACACTTGCCATAAAAACACCTCCATGATCACATTATAGTAATATATTAGCATAAAGCGCCTCGGTCTACAATCCTAAACAAAAACCGATGTTCAAATACCGAACCGACGTTCAAGTCTTAAGCCGAGCCATACTCAAATCTTAAATCGGACCGACGTTCAAGTCTTAAACCGAACCATATTCAAAGCCTTAAATAAAACCGGCACTTAGATGCTGCTCAGGTTATGCGAGGAGGACGCTTGCGGCAAGTCCCGCGAATGTAGCGATAAGCGCACCGGCGAGCGTGTAGCGGGATTTTTTGATTCCGGCAGTCATAAAGTAAACACTCATCGTATAGAAGATTGTCTCTGTACAAGACAGCGAGATCGATGCGATCATACCAAGACGGGAGTCTGTGCCGAATTGTTTGAAAATATCGAGGAGGAGTCCTGTCGCTGCAGACGAAGAGAACATTTTTACGATAGTAAGCGGAACGAGTTCGCCGGGAAAACCGATCCTTCCGGTAAAGTTTTCAAGCAGACCGGAAATGAAATCAAGGAACCCGGAAGCGCGGAGTATTCCGACGGCCGCCATAAGTCCGATAAGCGTCGGCATGATCCGAACGACTGTAAAAAAACCGCTTTTTGCTCCTTTGATAAATGTTTCGTAAACATTGACCTTTGCGGACAGACCGTAAACGATGATGCTTAGTATAAGGAACGGAACAATATAGTTTGAAATATAGACGAGAAGCTGCATAATAAACCTTCCTTTACAGAATGTACGGATTATTTGATTATATGTACGGCAGGAAGATCCATTCCTAAAATAAGAAAAAGCAATGTATATTAAGGCCGGATATAACATAGGATGCAGTAAAAGAAGATTCGGGGGTTATTATGCCGATATGGAAATGTAACGGCAAAGAGAAAGTAAATAATAATCAAAAGAAACGAATATATTTCAAAATTTTGAATCTTTTGCTCGTTATAATACTTGTATTTTCTGTGGCGTCAGTGGGCGGATGCTCAATGGAGAGTAAGCAGGGAGCAAAAGGTGCGAAAAGCGCAGGAAAAAGGCAAAGTGAAGATGCAAGATTTGAAGAATACACGGCGGAACTATTCTGCAAAGAAGTGTCGGCAAATACAGTGAGTCTGCATTATACGCTTAAAGCGCCGGAAAAATATGGGATTGAAGCAACTGACGCTACATTCGGTCAGTTTGAAAGAGAGCCGGAAGCAGTCAAGGCGGCGGCGGAAAATATGCGTCAGGCTCTTCTTGGATTCAACTATGATGATCTTAACGTACAAAATAAGATTACATATGACATTTTAAATTATCGGTTAAAGCTGATGAAAAAGAGCGCGGATTATACAATGTATGAAGAACCGCTCGGGCTTGTAAGCGGAGTGCAGACACAGCTTCCGGTAGTTTTATCAGAATATCGTTTTTATGATAAGGAAGATGTGGAAGTATATCTGGCGCTTGTAAGACAGACGGAAGAATATTTTGAAGAGATCATGATATTTGAAAAGAAAAAGGCAGAGATGGGTTTGTTCATGCCGGATCAGGCGGTGGAAACAGTGATCGGGCAGTGCCGCGCCTTTTTGGAAATGGGGAACGGAAATTACTTGTATTCGACGTTTGCAGATCGAGTAATGGAATTAAATACATTGACAGAGAAAGAAAAAAGTGACTACATACAGGAAAATGCACTTGCAATATCCGATTATGTGTTTCCTGCGTATGAGCGTATGACGGAGGAACTGGAACAGCTCAAAGGATCGGGTAAAAATGAAAAAGGTCTTGTATATTTTCCGAAGGGGAAGGAATATTACGAACTTCTTGCCCGGCAGTCAACCGGTTCAAGACGTTCGGTAGAGGAACTAAAAGATTTGACACGCAGACAGATAAACGAAGATCTTACGGCGATGGAGCAAGTGCTCGGTCTGACAACAAAGGAAGCTAAGGAAGCTGCGGCGGTGATCACAGATAAAAAGGCAGAGCAGATATTGGAACAGTTAAAAGAAGGATCGAAAACTGCGTTTCCGGAACCGCCTCAGACAAAGCTGGAAGTAAAGTATGTTCCGGAGGCAATGGAGGAACATCTAAGTCCTGCGTTTTACATGATACCCGCGATCGATAATTCACAGCAAAACGTGATCTATATTAACAGGGCGCGCATGGGAAACGATATGACGCTTTTTACGACACTTGCTCATGAAGGATATCCGGGACATCTTTATCAGACGATTTATTATGAAAGTACGCATCCTGATCCAATCAGAAGTCTTCTTGATTTCGGCGGATATGTGGAAGGATGGGCGACTTATGCGGAAATGGGCAGTTATTATCTGATGGGGCTTTCCAAAGAGCAGGCGACCCTTTTACAGAAAAACGCCTCTATCATACTGGCGCTTTATGCCCTTGCGGATATCGGAATCCATTATGACGGGTGGAGCGTCGAAGATACGGAAGCATTTTTTAAAAACTACGGGATTACAGATAAAGATGCAGTCGGCGAAATCTATAAGCTGATCCTCGGTTCGCCTGCCAACTATCTGAAATACTATATCGGGTATGTAGAATTCCTTGAATTAAAGAAAATGTGGGTTGACGAGAAAGGAAAAGATTTCTTACAAAAGGAATTTCATTCGGCTGTGCTGAAAATCGGACCTGCGCCGTTTGAAATAGTTGAAGATTATATGTGGAAAATGTAAGAATCAATTCCCTTTCAGTAATCTGTCGATCAGCCTGGAAGCATCGCTTCGTGAAAGCGTTTCCGGATTATAAGAGAGCGCTTCTGCATTGCAAGAGAACGCTTCTGTATTATGAGAAAACGTTTTTTTATTTTTTGTCAGACGTTCAAGAAGAGCAAGCTGTTTTGGTGTGGCAGGCTGAGGCTTCCTGATCTTATATGTAAGCTGTGTCGGTTTGAACGTCTTTGGATTGTCAGGTTCAAAATAATGGGAGAGCGTCTGATATAATTTGGCAGTTGCAAGCGCGTCAAAATAAGCGCGGTGGGCTGCCTTATTTTCTATTTTATAATGTTCGCATAAAGCGCTAAGGCTTTTGGATTCTAGTTCGGGATGCACTTTTTTGGCGATTTTTAAAGTATCGATCCCCATTTTTTCAAACGGAAGTCCTTCACGGGCAGCCGTACACTTTGTAAAACTGTAATCAAAGATGATGTTGTGACCTATGAGAATATCTTCTTCGCAAAAATCAATAAAGTCTGTGATAACAGAACGGGCGGGACGAGCAGATGCGACCATATCGTTTGATATACCGGTTAGGCCTGTGATGGCGGGCGAAATGAGTTCCTGCGGTTTGATAAATTCCATAAAGCGTTCGCTGACTTTTCCGTCTCTGACTTTTAAAGCGCCTATTTCTATAATTTCATTGTTCATCGGATCTAACCCTGTTGTTTCAAGATCGAAGGCGATATAAGATTTTAACATTATAGTTCGTACTCCTTTTCGGGTGTATGTAAGCAGTTTCAGATACAGATCATTATACAGGAAAAAATGGAGAAAATCCAGAAAAAGGGGCAGGGAGTACATGACGCATGTTCGACCATGTACTCCCTGAATAATCAAGAGGGAAAATCTTGAAGGTTTACATTCATTTATTTTAAAACTTAAAGTTTATCGCCTCGTTTTACATATCCCGGTTTTTCAGGAGCGGCGATGATACGTTTTCCGCGGATGAGACGCGCATGTTTATCTACGACGAGATTTTCCGCATGAACGCCTTTTCCGATAACAACATCGGCAGATATGATACAATTCTTTACAATAGCGCCGGATTTGATAACACATCCTCTTCCGATGATGGAATTTTCAACTGTTCCTTCGATCAGGCATCCATTGGAAACAACAGAAGAAGTCACCTTGCTTCCTTCAAAATACTGAGTCGGACAGGAATCGTTCGTGTGCGTGTAGATCGGCCAGTCTTTGTCGAAAAGACTTCCGGCATTATTCAGGTCTACAAGAGACATATTTGCCTGATAATATGCGTTAAAATCATTAATGATCGCAAAGAACCCACGGTGGGATACCGCACGAATATCAAGATTTTCGGATTCTTCATCAAGAATGTCGGCAAACGTGTACATAGATGATCTTTTGCTTGCTTTGCGAACAAGTTCGATGAAGAGATCTTTTTTCATAACATATGTATCCATGGAAATGTTGCGGTTTTTCGCATTTCCGTGATTCGGTTCGATTGCAAGAACTCCTTTTTGTTTGTTGATATTCAAAGCGTTACAGTTCAAAAAAGCGTCTTTGGCGTTATCGACCGAGTGATACATCATAGAGATGTCCGCGCCGGATTCGATATGAGCGTCGAGAAATTCGCTGTAATCAGCTTTGTAAACCATATAACTCGGAGCTATGACAACGTATTCATGAGGCATCTCCTCGAGGCACTCTATGTTTTCCATATAAGCGGTAATGTCGGTACTGTAAATGTCGCCGATCTGACCGTGTTCTGTATACATGATATTCAGACTGCCGCGTTTTGAGTTGATGTTGTAATGGCGGCCTGTTCCGAGGTGCTCTGTAAGGGAGCGAGGTTTTCTTCTGATAAATACTTCGATATTGTCAATTCCGCTGTTGCTCATATTAGAAATCGGAAAATCAATGATGCGGTAACGTCCGAGGAAAGAGAAAGCGCCGACAGGACGAAAATCCTGAAGACCGTCTACTTTAATATGATTTCCGGCAAAATTTATAATTCCAAAAGCTCTGTTCATATTATTCATCCCCCTTTACACGTTTTGCCACAAGTTCGATATTCTTGCTGTCAGCGCTTCCGACAACGGCGTTTTTACCGATCTTGACACCGTCTGCAACGAGCGTGCGTGTAACGACAGCTCCTTCGGCAACTTCTGCCCCCGGCATAAGAACACTGTCTATAACCTGTGCTCCTTCGGCAACTTTTGCTCCTGTAAACAGGACAGAATTTTTAACTTTACCGTTGACAACGCAGCCTTGTGTGATAAAAGCGCGGTCAACAACAGCGTCGGCGCCGATATACTGCGGAAGAGCCGTTACGTCCTCTGTGTAAATCTTCCATGCCGGATCGTTCAGGTCAAGTGCATTGTTTTTGTCAAGAAGATCCATGTTTGCTTCCCAGAGGGAGTCGATCGTTCCGACGTCTTTCCAGTATCCCTTATATTTGTAAGCGCAGAGCTTCTTCTCGTCATTGAGAAGCGCCGGGATAATGTCTTTTCCGAAATCGTGGCTGGAATCCGCGTTCTTCATATCGGCAAGAAGCGTTTTGCGAAGCAGTTTCCAGTTGAAGATATAGATACCCATGGAAGCAAGATTGCTCTTCGGGTGTTCCGGCTTCTCTTCAAATTCTACGATGCGTCCTGTTTCATCGGTGTTCATGATACCGAATCGGCTCGCTTCTTTCATCGGAACTTCAATGACTGCGATTGTCGCGTCGGCTTTACTCTCTTTGTGGAATGCGAGCATCCTTGCATAGTTCATTTTGTAAATATGGTCGCCGGAGAGAATAAGAAGATATTCCGGAGAATACGTGTCGATAAAGTCTATGTTTTGTGAAATCGCATCGGCAGTTCCACGGTAAACATCAAGATTGGCATCTGATTTTTCACGGGGCGGGAGTACATAGACGCCGCTGTCTTTCGCGTCCAATCCCCAACGTCTTCCGGCAGCTACATAGCTGTTGAGAAGAATGGATTCGTACTGAGTCAATACGCCTACAACGTCGATTCCGCTGTTGGCACAGTTGCTGAGTGGAAAATCAATAATCCGATATTTTCCGCCGTATGAAACAGCCGGTTTGGCGACTTTCTGGGTCAGGTCATGAAGACGGGAACCGCGTCCACCGGCCAAGATCATGGCTAACATATTATTTTGTTTCATGCTTGAGTCCTCCCTTATAATTTACTCCCCTTTATTATACAATTCTATTCGTGAAAATGCCATACTTTATTGTGCGAAATAGTAAAAAATTCGTCAAAATAGTATAAATTATAAAATAATACAGAAAATTGAAAAATAATACAGAAAAAAGGATTGACATTAAAAATTTTGCTACATATACTATATTGTTAGCACCCGAACTATTATAATTTTGTGCATAATACAGAGGTCAAACGACTTCGTAAAAAGGAAAAGTCAATACGAAAAATGCGGATACGGAAATCAGAAAGAGAAGAGGATGGATTATGGAAGAGCGGTGTGACGTAGGAAAGATCATCAATCGGATCTCGCATCAACTGAAGCGGAGAATGAATTGTCATGAGGAAGAGGATTCTTTGACAAATATGCAAAGGCATGTACTTCATTACATATTGCTTCAGTCAATGAGCAGGGATATTTACCAGAAGGATGTTGAGGCGGAATTTCAGATCCGGAGATCCACAGCGACGGGAATCTTACAGCTTTTAGAAAAAAACGGATTTATTTTGCGGAAAGCAGAAGACCGGGATGCGCGGCTGAAAAAGATCGTGCCGACAGAGAAAGCGGAAAAAGTCAGAGAACATGTATTGATGAACATTGATCGTACGGAAAAAATCATCCGTCAGGGGATACCTGATGAAAAAATGGCGGTTTGTATAGAAACGCTGGAACTGATTTCCGCCAATTTGTTTGAAGATGAAAAATGCTGTACCGAAAAACAAAAGACGGCGGCAGCCGGCGCAGTGTGATCAAAGCCGATCAAAGGAAACTGTGCCGGGAGGGAAACAGTTCGGGGGAAAGAAAGCAGCATGTAAACAAAAATCAATAGTAGAGAGAGGAGCTAATAGAAAAGATGGATAAAAAATTACTGCGCTCAGTGCGCGAGTATAAGAAACAATCGTTTCTGACACCTGTTCTTGTAGCCGCGGAAGTGTTTGTGGAAGTTCTCATTCCGCTTTTGATGGCGAAGATTATTGATGTGGGGATCATGAACGGAGATATGGCATATATCATAAAGCTGGGCGCTTTGCTCGTACTGCTTGCGGTCGTAGCGCTTTTTTTCGGAGCGAAGGCAGGTCAGCTTGCGGCGGTAGCGTCTTCGGGATATGCTAAAAATTTAAGACATGATATTTTTTATAAAATACAAGATTTTTCATTCGGTAATATCGATCATTTTTCAACGCCGGGTCTTGTGACAAGACTGACGACCGACATTACGAATGTACAGATGGCGTATATGTTTACGATCCGTCTGCTCGCAAGAGCGCCGATCATGATCGTGATGTCCCTGATCATGACGGTGACGATCAGTCCTGCGATCGCATTTATGATGTTGATCACGATTCCGGTTTTGGGAGGACTTTTGATCTTTATCGCAAAGAAAGCGCACCCGCATTTTATCAAGGTGTTTGACGAATATGACGAATTGAATAATGTCGTTCAGGAAAACGTCAACGCAGCCCGCGTCGTGAAAGCGTACGTTCGGGAAGACCATGAAGTTGAAAAATTCGGAAAGATCTCGGGTATTGTATTCCGGCTTTTTACAAAAGCAGAGAAAATCGTTGCCTGGAACTCTCCGACGATGCAGTTTACTATGTATATAGTCGTTCTTGCAATGGTGCTGATCGGCGGCGAAAGTATCATAAGCGGAGATATGCTCACAGGAGAGCTGACAAGTGTGATCGTCTATGCGCTCCAGATACTGACGTCTCTTATGATGGTGTCGTTTGTATTCGTTATGATCATGATCGCGGAAGCGTCTACGGAACGTATCAACGAAGTTTTGGATGAAGTACCGGAAATGGAAGACAAAGCGGATGCAGTTACGGAAGTTACAAACGGAGATATCGAATTTGAACATGTGAACTTCAGTTATGCGGGAGAGGGAGGCAATCTTTCGCTGAAAGATGTAAACCTTCATATAAAGAGCGGTCAGATCGTCGGAATCATCGGCGGTACGGGAAGCGCTAAGTCAACGCTCGTGCAGTTGATCCCGAGACTGTATGATGTGACGTTGGGAACAGTGAAAGTCGGCGGAACAGACGTGCGGGATTATAATCTGAAAGCTTTGCGGGATCAGGTATCCGTCGTTCTTCAGAAAAACGTGCTTTTTACCGGAAGTATCTATGAGAACATCCGCTGGGGTGATGAAACTGCAAGTGATGCGGAAGTAGAACGCGTATGTAAGCTGGCGCAGGCGGACGGATTTATCAGAGAGTTTCCGAATCAATATGAGACGATGATCGTAGAAGGCGGAAATAATGTGTCAGGCGGTCAGAAGCAGAGACTTTGTATTGCAAGGGCGCTTTTGAAAAAGCCGAAGATCCTTATTCTGGACGACTCGACAAGCGCGGTAGATACGAAAACAGACGCGCTGATTCGTCAGGCTTTCAGAGAAGAGATTCCGGATACGACACGGATCATCATTGCGCAGAGAGTTTCTTCGGTAGAGGATGCGGACGTTATTATCGTAATGGACAAAGGAGAGATCAGCGGAATCGGAACATCGGAGGAATTGCTGAAAACGAATGCGATTTACAGGGAAGTATATGAATCACAGATGAAAGGAGGAAAGGACAGTGAGTAAAGAAAAGAAACCGACAAAACCGTCGTTGAATAAAAATACATTAAAAACAGCAAAACGTCTACTCGGATATGTGACGAAAACATATAAAGTACAGTTTATTATCGTACTGATCTGTATTCTTGTCAGTTCGATTGCGACGATCTCGGTCTCATTGTCGCTGAAGTTTCTGCTGGATGATTATATTATCCCGCTGATCGGGCAAAAAAGTCCGGATTACACAGAACTGTATCAGGCGCTTGGTATATTGGCATGTATTTTCTTGAGCGGCGTAATTGCCTCCTTCATTTACACGAGACTTATGGTCGTGATCGGGCAGGGCGTGCTGAAACGTGTCCGCGACGAGATGTTTGAACATATGCAGAAACTGCCGATCCGTTATTTTGACCGGAATACAAACGGTTCGATCATGAGCCTTTATACAAACGATACGGATACGCTTCGTCAGATGATCAATCAGTCGATCCCGCAGGTGCTTATGTCGGCTCTTACGATCGTAGTCACATTTATTGCGATGCTTGTTTTAAGTCCGATCCTGACAGTTCTCGCCGTTGTGATGATCGGGGTGATGACGGCTGTTGCGAGAATGGTCGGAGGAAACAGCGGAAAATACTTTGTACGGCAGCAGCTTGATCTGGCAAATATCACGGGATTTGTGGAAGAGCGTATGACGGGACAGCGGGTCGTGAAAGTATTTAACCATGAACGGATTTCGGAAGAAGAATTCGATCAGCTGAATGAAAGTCTGTTCGTCAGTTCATCAAAGGCACATACGTTTGCAAGTATCATGGGTCCGGTTATCGGAAATATGGGAAACTTACAGTTCGTTTTGACTGCTGTACTGGGCGGCGCGCTTTCGGTACTCGGCATCGGAAACATTACGCTTGGCGTGATGGCGTCTTATCTTCAGTTTACGAAGAGCTTTACTCAGCCGTTTATGCAGATTGCCCAGCAGTTTAACTCAATCATCATGGCTCTTGCAGGTGCGGAACGTATTTTTAATATGATGGATGAAGAGCCGGAAGTAGACGAAGGATATGTTACTCTTGTAAACGCAAAGAAGGATGCACAGGGAAATCTTACGGAGTGTAAAGAAAGAACAGGCATGTGGGCATGGAAACATCCGCATCAGGCAGACGGCACAGTGACATATACGGAGCTGAAAGGCGACGTGAGATTTTATGATATGACGTTCGGATATACGGAAGACCACATGGTGCTTCATGATCTGACTCTGTACGCGAAGCCGGGACAAAAACTTGCTTTTGTCGGTTCGACGGGAGCGGGAAAGACAACGATCACAAACCTGATCAATCGTTTCTATGATGTTCAGGACGGAAAGATCCGTTATGATGATATTAATATAAACAAGATTAAAAAGGCTGATCTGCGAAGATCGCTTGGTATCGTTCTTCAAGATACACATTTGTTTACAGGAACGATTATGGAAAACATTCGTTACGGGAAACTGGATGCGACAGATGAGGAAGTTTATAAGGCAGCAGAGCTGGCTCATGCAGACGGATTCATCAGAATGCTTCCGAAAGGTTATGAGACGCGCTTGAGCGGAGACGGAGAAGAACTGTCTCAAGGACAGCGTCAGCTTCTTGCGATCGCAAGAGCTGCCATTGCCGATCCGCCGGTACTGATCCTGGATGAAGCGACATCGTCTATTGACACAAGAACAGAAAGTATCGTTCAAAAAGGTATGGATAACCTTATGAAAGGGCGTACAGTATTTGTAATCGCCCACAGACTTTCGACGATCCGAAACAGCGATGCGATCATGGTGCTGGAACACGGACGTATTATCGAACGTGGAACACATGATGAGTTGCTGTCACAGAAAGGAACGTATTATCAGCTTTATACAGGAAACTTAGAGCTGTCGTAGAAAAGGAGGGGTTAAAACCCCCCTTTCTTTTTTATAATATAGATCGGTCGTTTCTTGCTTTCCATATAATCTTTCGACATATATTGTCCGAGCAGTGACAGGAAGATCATCTGTATGCCGTTCAACGCGAGGATCAGGCAGACAAGCAGAAGGATCCAGTTTGCTTTATGTCCGGTGAAAACGGAAACAAGTCCTGTGACAACGGCGGCGATCAGGAGAAACATGCCGATGAAGCCGGGCAGGGAAGCGGGGGCGGAAGAAAATGATAACATTCCGTCCATTGCATAGCGGAACAGCGAGCGGAAATTCCATTTTGTTTTTCCTGCGGCGCGCTCAGTGTTGTGAAACGGAATCCATTTTGTATCAAATCCAACGAAAGAGAAGATCCCTTTCATATAGCGGTTGTATTCTTTGAGTTCCAAAATAGAGTCCGTCATAGCTCTGTTCATCATTCGGAAATCACCTTTTCCGTCTCCCATATCGAGATGACATGCGTTCCCGATCAAGTGATAGAAAGAGCGGGATAAGAACGTGCGGATCGGATTTTCTCCGGTTCGGTCCTCTCTAAGTCCTGCACAGCAGTCGTATCCTTCGTATTTGACAGCGTGATACATGTTTTTAAGCAGAGCGGGCGGATGCTGCAGATCGGCGTCCATAAATACACAGTAGTCTCCCGATGCATTTTGAAGTCCGGCGTACATGGCGGCTTCTTTTCCGAAGTTTCTGGAAAATGTAAGAAAACGGACACGCTCGTCTTTCTCTGTAAAATGCTGAAGGATCTCTGCCGTTCGGTCAGAACTTCCGTCATCTATAAAAAGAAATTCGCAGACAGCGCCTTCGATCGAGGATGCGGCGTCTGAAACCGCGCTGTAAAAAGCGGGGAGAACGCTCTCTTCATTAAAACACGGAACGATAATGCTGATCACATCGTCAGCAGGATTATTTTTGATTGTCATATGGAAGCAGCTCCTTTCTGATCATATTTTGATCCTGCCCATGAGCGGCAGTTTTGAAAACGCGGTATTTGCAGAGCGCATAGTTTCCGATCACGGTTACGACGCTTACGATTAATTTTGAGCCGATCAAAGAAAGTGATAATTGATCGACGGCAAGCCAAAGCAGAACGTTTTCGACGAGCAGTGTGATAAATCGTAGAGCAGCAAAGGAGAAAAACTCTTCGGGAATCCGTCTGTTTGACCGAAAGACCCATTTTCTGTTCAGAACATAGGCGGCGATAACCGCGCCTGTCCATGCGATACTGTTAGATGCAATATACGGAACGTGAAAAAATAGAAAAAGTCCGTATAACATGTAATTAACTCCGGTTGTGATTCCTCCGGTAATGATGTAAGTGAGCAGTTCTTTGCTTAAGTAAATTCGTTTCAAAGTCAGTTCCCTCTTTCTTATAATGATTATAGTGAATTTCTTACAGCGCGTTTTTATGGTGAGCCGTTGTAATATTTTGTGTTTTTCTTGAAGTAAAGACTCCAAATGTAAAAATCAGGTAACTTAAATAGCACAACAGAGATATCAGGCTGATGATACAGCCGATTTGTTTTCCGGGAGGAGAAAATCGAAATTCGATCTTATGAGTCCCCTTTTCGATATGTGCTCCTGCAAAAGCTTTATTTACGCGGATAATATCTGTGCGTCTGCCGTCGATGTAAAGCTCAAGTCCGTTTTGCCGCGGAATCGCAGATGCGAGAACCCCGTTGCTTTCTGCATGGATGCTTCCGGAAAAAACAGTCGTGCCTGAAAGGAAGGCGCTGCGTTCGGTTCTGCTGTCACAGACCGCTTTTGTAATTGTGTTCTTGTCGTCGAAAATATGTTTATTACATAAATGCCACTGTACGTTGCTGACAGTGAAATGACCCTTTGGAAAAGTAACCTTTAGTTTTGTCATACCCGAGTCGCTGTCCGCTGAAAACTGATAGTGAAACATATTGTTTCCGTTTGGGTAAGGCGCAAATAGTCCCGAAAGCTTATTGCGTATGTTGTTAATGTCGATGACAACAGGATCGATCGTTTTATTATCCACCTGGAAAGAAAGCAACAAAATGTTGCCAAAACCTGTATTTTCAACATAAAATGTCAACGATTGTTGACATTTTGAGATTATGTCATACTTATCGGCAGTCTTTTTGATAGTCAAACTATCGGGAAGTTTGCCGTCTGCCGACAGTTTCGGGGCAAAAGGAGTGATAAACTTTCCGGGGAGGTAAACGTCGCTGTCCGTATCAGTGGAAGTGTTTTCTATTATGGTTTTGCGGGAAATCGCTTCCAACTGTTCGATTTGATTGAAACGGTCAAACTCTTTTTCAGAGATTGTATCCGATGTAAAATAAACATTCGGAAGCACGTTTTTATTCTCTGCGACCACCGTGTCTTTTGCCGAAGAATACAGAGGTGTATACCCGGCGGGAATATGATCTTTTTCTGTCTCGATATACCGAACGCCAAGAAGATGAAGCATGAACGGATTATCGGAAGTAAGCAGCGCGATCCGGTTATTGATTCGGATCGGTGTATTCAGCACGTCATAATACAAGTCGGAGTAAGCGCTGTTTGTCACAGAAGAATACATAGAACTTCTTGTTATTTTCGCTTCTGGGGCGCGGTTTCCGTTTGCAAGCGGTTCGGTCAGGCTGTCAAAATGATAGAGCGGATCCATCGGAATTTCCGCAAGTTTTGTGTAAGTTTCTTTTGCCGAAACATCTGCTTTCTTTACCCAGTTTTCCTTTCTGGCAGTTGTAATATACATACCGACCGGGGCGATCAGTATGAGCAGATAGACGAGCAATTCTACCCGGGCAAAAATGCGGGGATTTTTAAACATTTGCAAAATAAGGTTTTGTTTCCGTCTTTGTATCAGGCAAAATAAAAACAGAATACCAAGTTCGATCAAAATCCACGGAAACTGAACTTGACTGAACCAGAGCAGACCAAGCGGAAGCATTACGGCAAACGGATAGAGCGGATACGATGAAACGCGGTCTGTTTCGGTGTGCGCTGATTTTAAGTAACGTACGCAGTGCAGGATGAACAGCGGCAGAAACGGAATAAGTATCTTCGGTCTGGCGTAGAGCGTTCCGTTTAAAATGTAAGAAAAGATACCGAACAATCCGAAAGATAAAAATAAAACGCTGTCAGGAAAGAATTCTTTTTTGGCAGGATTTTTTTTATTTAATCCGGCAAGTATCGTGTAAAAGCAGATCAATGTAAGCCCCAGTCCGTATTCGTTAAACAAGATGCCGTTCATAGAGATATTCGGTCCGAAAAGCTCTAATATTTTCAAAAGAGAAAATCCGCCGCCGCTTCGTCTGTGCTCCATCAGTACAAGTCCTGTCGGCAGAAGGAGCGCCGCCGCCATGCATACGGAAAGAACGGCGGAAGGGATATATCTTTTGAAAAACGAATCTTTCCAAAATGTCTCTTTTTCCGTTCTCAGCCAGTACCAGCCGATCGCGGCAAATGCGGCGATCGCAAAATAGAAGCTGTGCAGGCAGATCAGAAGCATACAAAGAGGGAGAAAGCGAAACTTACGTTTCTTCACGCACAAAAAAGCAAGGATCAAAAACGGCAGATAATTGACAAACATGATCTGACGATGCATATGGAAAAGACATCCCGCAGTCAAAAATAAAACGCTTCCGATGAAGGAAAAGAACGGGGAAATATCCTCGCTTTGCAGCCACATATAACATAAAAGAACGGAAGCGAGATAAAGTGCAAGCATATAGCCGATCAGGATGTAAACCATCGGAACTTGCGGAAACAGACATCCGATCAAAATATCAGGTCTTAAAAATCCATAATAAGAAAACTGATATCCGCTGCTTCCGCTTCCGAGATCGATCCAGTCGGGAAGAAGCGTGTGCTGTTCCACGCAGGCGTCACGGATCGTTTCCGCAAGAGCGGCATGTTGGGAGAGCCAGTCCGTATTCGATCCGTAGACGGCGTCGGCAGGCAGAATTGTCGTTGTCAATATAATAAAAAGCAGAATAAGCGCTGCCGGATAAATGAGTTTCTTCATATATAATGCAACTCCTTTAAGTGTTATTTACAGGATTCCCTTTATTTCCTGACATAAACAGGATATTATAGTCGTCTTAATAAATTGCGGAAAATAAAAAGAAAAATTCTTAAGAAAAACCGACAAAATCTTAAAAAAATATTGAATGAATTGACGGAAATTAAGCAAATATAACGAAACTGATATTAGATGTATCGAAAAAGAGGGGAATATGTTATCATAAAATAGATGCAGACTGTGAAAAACATAACAAATTCACGGGAGAAAGGAGAGATTATTATGAAAAAGAAATTTTTCAGTGCAGCGCTCGCAGCAGCTATGGTTGTGACGAGCGTCTTCTCCACAACATCAGTTGCCGGAGCGGCAGAAAATGAAACTGCAGTTCCGTATGGTAAAGTAACCGTTGAGCAGAAAGATAATACTGTTACAATCGGAAACGGAGCCATCGAAAGAATATTTTCAACAGCGGACAAAAAATTGTCTACGACTGAAATTGTGAACAAAAGAACTGGTGGAGAAGGAACAACCTTCACTCCGCAAAAAGGAAGTGAAGAATTCGTTGTTAAGACAACGAAAGAGAAAAAAGACCCTATTACCTTACCGGGAATCAATCGGACGGGTTGGGAAGCAACAGCAGACAGCTACCAGAATGCGAGCGGAGACTCAGATGGACCGGCATCTAACTTGTTAGATGGAAGAACAGAGAGTATCTGGCATTCAAATTATGGGGGGGCTGGACAAGGTGATCAGGACTATCCGCATAATGTAGTAATCACATTCGGAAAAGATGTGACATTCCAGTCCTTCTCTTATACACCGAGAAAAGAAGGAGAAAACACAAACGGAAATATCAAGGGATATGAACTGTATGCATCAACAGCATCGGAAAAACTTGATTATGCTTCAAAAGATTGGGGAGAACCGATCGCAAAAGGCAATTTTGAGTACAATGGTGTAAATCCGATTTATGTAAACTTGAAAGAAGCATGTACTGCGAAACAGATTAAGTTCGTAGCAACATCTTCAAACAATGGGGAAAGATTTGCCGGCGGAGCAGAGTTTAATCTCCATGCAGAGAAAGCTCCGATAGATACGGATGACCGTGCGTTTGAGACAAGCGATTTAGAGCTGAAAGACGGCAATGAGGCAGTCAAAGTCGAAGATACAACGGCAACGATCAACGGTAAAGAGAAAACAGGTAAGAAAGTAACATTTTCTTTCAAACCGTACACTCACAAAAACGTAGAGTATTCAATCGACGAAGTAATCGTAATGTACGAAGGCGATCACTTCATGCGTAAATTCCTTGAGATCGACGTGCCGGATGACAAGATGGCAGATGCTGAGATCGACTATATCGACCTTGAGTCTCTGAAAGTGGCAGAGTCCGATGCACAGTGGACAATTCCGAGAGGTCAAGGCGGCGTTGTTCAGATGGAAGAGTTCAAAGCGAACCTCGGACAGCCGATCTACATTCAGGGAATGTTCTTCGGATGTGAGTTCCCGGCAGCGGATACAGAGATCGTAAACGGAACAGGATTTATGCGTTATTACAGTGGTAAGACGTTCAGCAGACTGAAAGAAGATAATCAGTTGACAACAGACGATAAGTATGTGACATGGCAGACAGTTGCAGGTGCGGCAAGAAGTACAGAGCAGGAAGTTATTCAGGCAGACTTCTTCGAGTACATCAAGTCAATCGCAACTCCGTCAGAGTTCCGTACACAGTACAATTCATGGTTCGACAACATGATGAAGATCAGTGATGAAAATATTTTGGCTTCGTTCATTGAAATTGATCGTGAGTTGAATAAAGCAGAAGTTCGTCCGTTGGATTCTTACGTTGTAGATGATGGATGGAATGCGTATAATGATGGTTCGATAGGAGCAGGGTCACACGCACAATCGGGAGCAATAGAGAATACCGAAGGTTTCTGGACATTTAATGAGAAATTCCCGGAGGGATTGACACCGTCCAGCGAACTTGTTAAGAAGTTCGGAAGTAACTTTGGAGTATGGGTTGGACCGAGAGGCGGATATAACTTCTACACTACATTAGCAAATATTATTGAGAGGGCACAAAAAGGAAGTAAAGCAGGACATTCTATCGACGTTGCAGACCGTGTATATGTAGAGAATTTTAAAAAGATGGCGATTAAATGGCAGCAAGATTGGGATGTCAACTACTGGAAATGGGATGGATTTGCAGATACTGCTCAGTATAATCATTTCAACAATTTAGGCGGAGCAGACGGCGTTCCGGTATACAGTGAGTCTAATCACCATATGACAGGCGGTTATCACCAGATGTATCATGTGACTGATCTGTGGGAAGCATGGATCGATCTGATGGAAGCGGTTCGTCAGAGTGAAAAAGAGGACGGAATTAATAAACTCTGGATCTCTCTTACATGTTATGTAAACCCGAGTCCGTGGTATTTACAGTGGGCGAACTCTGTATGGATTCAGTGCGTACATGATCAGAAGGATGCATCTTTCGGAACAACAAAGATGAATAAGCAGATTACATATCGTGACGCTTGTTACTATGACTTCCTGAAGAATCATCAGTTCCAGTTCCCGCTTCAGAATCTGTACAACCATGATCCGATTTACGGAAAAGAAGGAACAGGAATGACAGTTAATACTGCTACAGATGAAGATTTCCAGAACTATCTGTACATGTTGTCTACTCGTGGAACGGCATTTTGGGAGTTGTACTACTCTGACAGTATTATGACAGATGGAAAATACGAGATCACAGGAGAATTCCTTGAGTGGGCAGAAGAAAACTATCATATGCTCAAAAATTCCAAGATGATCGGAGGGAAACCGGATATTACAAAACTGAGTAACGGAGATCTGTCAGACCAAACGCAGGCAGAAGCATACGGATTCTCATGTTTCGACGGAACGGACGGAATTATTTCACTCCGTAACCCATCTGCAAATGCAGATAAGACAATCAAGTTCACATTCGACCGTACAATGGGCGTTGCAGAAGGTGCAGGCACATTAAACTACTACTTAGAGCACAGCTATCTTCTTTCCGATAAGTCTGCTCAGACAGGTACATTAAAGTATGGTCAAGAATACACAGTGAACTTGAAACCGAACGAAGTGCGTATCTTACGTGTTTCAGCAGAAAAAGACACAACAGCGCCGAAGATCGACAGAATCATGACAGACGGTGCGAAAGAACTTACAGTAAAATTCGATGAGAAAGTATCAGGAAACCTCTTTAAAGTAGAAAACGCAAAAGTTTCTTCTATTAAGAAGAGCGCAGACGATACAACATATCATATCGTATTAGCAGAAGCTCCGGCAAACGAAGCTACAGTAAAAGTAATTCCGCAGGATATTAAAGACATGTCGGGCAACAAAGCTACTGAAGCTGCATCTGTTGTATATCACAAAGACAGTGTGATCGTTGAAAAAGAAGCGATTGCAGAAGCAGGAGAAATTGCAGCAGCGGACAGATCACTGAATTCCAATAATGGATTCACAGTATATGCGGCTGTAAACACAACGGCAACAGATAAGTCACTCGTAAGCCAGAATGGTCAGTACGAACTGAAAGTAACAGCAGAAGGAAAAGCATCCTTCACACTGAATGGTGCGACAGCAGTTTCCGGCAAGTCAATCAATGACGGAGCAGAGCATAAAGTAGTAGGTGTGAAAGAAAACAACGGTATGCTGAAACTTTATGTAGACGGAACACTGGAAGGATCTGCTTATAATGAAAAGAACAGATTTCATGAAGTTAAGAAAGCTGCGATCACAGCAGGTGAAGGTGTGACAGCGGCGGCAGTATATGATATCGCATACGGTTATAATGAAGTGGCTAATCTCGGAGAGCAGGAAGGACTTCCGAAACTTAAACTTACAAATGATATGATCACAGTTTCTGAGACGAGCGAAGGAAGTAAAGATAAAGTCTTAGATGGAGATAACACGACATACTGGACAAGTCAGAAAGTGGAAGAAGGTACTGTAAGCAGCGATAATGCATGGCTGCAAGTTGACTTGGGTGCGACGTATAAATTGGATCAGGTTGACTACACACCGCGTTATTATAATGATGCAAAGAACTACTGGCATTGTACAGGTAATATTAAGAATCTGATTGTAGAAATTAGAAAAGACGGAGAGGATACATGGACTTCGGTAACAGGAGAAAACGGGCTTGATCTTTCGGACAAGATTGTGAATAAGAATGATCAGACACTTTTCCCGGCAGAAGTTACATTTGAGGCACAGGAAGCTAGATATGTACGTATCAGTGGAACGTCTTCTTATCACTGGCAAGCAACTGATGAAAATAAGTATATTACAGTCGGTGATCTTGCGATCTATGGAGAGAAAGTAGAAGCAAAGAACATTGCAAAGGATGCAAATGTAACGGCAAAATGGACGGCAGATGACACAGATGCAGCAAAAGGCGGCGACAGACCGATGTCTATGGCTGTTGACGGAAACAAAACTGATTTTGGTTCAAACTATGCCGAGTTCGGTGCGGACAATAGACGTGAATCATCTTATATGCAGGTTGATTTAGGCGCTGTATGTGATGTGAACTCTCTGTCACTGTATCGTTACTGGGGCGATGGTAGAACATATGGCGATACAGTAGTAGCTGTAGCAGAAAAAGAAACAGACTTTGCAGAAGGAAAAGCTACAATCGTCTATAATGCGGATGATCAGAATGTTCATAAACTGTATACACAAGCACCGGAAAAATTCGATGAAGACTATGCAGAAACTGCACAGGGTAAATCATGGACGCTTCCGGAAGGAACGAAAGCACAGTTTGTTCGCGTTTACATGTACGGAAGAGCAAACAATGACACAACAACAAACCACGTTGTAGAGCTTGAAGTATACGGAACAAAACCGGAAGAAGGCGAGACACCGGGCGTAGACATTACAGCCTTGATCGAAAGATTGAGCGTATTGTCAGCGGTAGATACGTCTAACGCAACAACAGATAGCGCAGCAGCGTTTAATGCTCTTCTTAAAGAAGGATATGATCTTGTGGCGACAGGAGCACAGACACAGGAAGAAGTAGCTGCTATGATTAAGAAACTGGAAGGCGCAGAAGCTAAACTTGTAGATGCATCCGCTCTGAAGAAAGCAATCGCAGACGCAGAGAAGAAAGTTGAAACAAGTACAGTAACAAGTGCAGAGCCGGTAAAAGCTAAAATTGCAGAAGCAAAACAGCTTCTTGTAAACGGTACAAAAGATGCGATCGACGCAATGGTTGCAGAATTAACTGAAGCTGTGAAAGGACTTGTTGCTCGCGGAGATGTAACAGATCTGAAAGCTTTGATCGATCAGTACGCAAAAGAGAATTTGAAAGCAGAGGATCATACAACATCTACATGGAGCGCTTATGAGACTGCTCTGAATGCGGCAAACGCAATCGTAACAGATAACAGCAACAGCGATCAGGCGGCGGTAGATGCAGCGAAGAAAGTGTTAGAAGATGCACATGCAGCATTGGCAAAACGCGGAAACACAGATGCATTGAAAGCTCTTATTGAAGAGTACAAAGAACTGAAAGAAGCGGATTACACACATGAGACATGGGTGAAATACGAAGAAGCTCTTGAAGCTGCAAATGGAATCGTGGCAGACAACAGCAATAAGACACAGGTAGAAGTAGATGCGGCGAAAGACGCATTGAAAGCGGCAAAAGAAGCTCTCGTAAAAGCTCCGGTAGATCCGCAGCTTGATAAGAGCAAACTGCAGGCAGCAGTAGATGCGGCAAAAGCAAAAGACGAAAACGCATATACAACAGCTTCTTACAATGCAATGGAAAAAGTTCTTGCAGAAGCAGAAGAACTTCTGACAAACGGTAAGGATCAGGCGGCAATCGATGCGAAAGCAAAAGATTTGAATGATGCGGTTGCTGCGCTTGTAGAACGTGGAAACACAGATGCGTTGAAAGCTTTGATCGCAGAATATAAAGCAGAAGGTCTGAAAGAGGCAGACTACACAACAGATTCCTGGAAAGCGTACACAGATGCGTTGACAGCGGCAGAAAAAGTTGTGAAAGACAACAGCAATCTTGATCAGGCAGCGGTAGACGCAGCGAAGAAAGCGTTAGAAGATGCTCATACAGCATTAGTAAAAGTAGAGCAGATCAATAAAGAGGCGTTAAAAGCAGCAATCGATGCAGCGAAAGCGGCTGATGCGAACTTGTACACAACAGATTCTTACAAAGCAATGAAAACAGTTCTTTCAGATGCAGAAAAGGTACTGAAAGACAGCAAAGATCAGACGGAGATCGATGCAGCAGCAAAAGCGTTGAACGATGCGGTTACAGCGCTTGTACAGCGTGGAAACACAGATGCATTGAAAGCTTTGATCGAAGAGTATAAAGATCTGAAAGAGGCAGACTATACAGCAGATTCTTGGAAAGAATATGCAGATGCGCTGAAAGCGGCAAAAGCAATCGTGGAAGACAACAGCAACAGTGATCAGGCAGCGGTAGACGCAGCGCTTAATGCGTTAAGAGACGCTCGCGTAGCATTGAAGCTTTCCGGAAAACCGTCTGTTGATAAGAGCGAGCTTCAGGCAGCTTACGACAAGTACAAAGATAAGAAGAACGACGGTTACACAGCAGAGAGCTGGGCGAAGTTTGAAAACGCTCTGAAATCTGCTAAGGCAATCTTGGATAACGAGGCTGCAACAGCAGATCAGGTAAAAGCTGCTTTGGCACAGTTGAATTCAGCGGCAGAAGGTTTGACGAAGACACAGACTCCGCCGAAGAATGATCCGCAGACTCCGTCAACTCCGTCACAGGGCGGAAGCGTACAGACAGGAGATACGGCACATGTAGCTCTGTGGCTTGTACTTGCGGGAATGTCGGTAATTGCTTATGTAGCGGTTAGAAGAAAAAGAGCATAGTGAAAACTTGTCTTTTGATTAAGGCAGTAAACATTTAAGCTTTTATGGAATAGGGCGTTCGGTAACGGACGCCTTATTCTTTTTTGCAGAGACAGCAACATTGTCAGAAAATTCATACAATATAAAAGTAAAATGTAATTATTTAAAGTTTTTTATAAAAATGTATTGACAAAATAAAACTCAGGTGATATTATAAAGACATCCAAAAGAGATACAACAAAATAAAAACAAAAGCATCTCAAAAGGATATTTAACTAAGAAGGCATCGTATCAGTTGCCCGATTAGATTAAAAATAAACGGATAGCAGGAGGGAAAGACCAATGGACAGCGTGATTTCAGTGAATCATCAATATGTTAGTGGTACGGCAAGTGTAAGTTCCTGTGGAGAAGAGACCTTTGCTCAAGGATAGATGATCCGGAATAAAAATAACGAAAGAATTGATCGGAGAGTTGGAAGTCCGGATAGAGATCAGAAAGATTTAACATTTGCAGACATATTGAATATAGATACCACATATAGCAGAATTTCAAAAGATGTGTAAAGAAACATTGAGTAGATTATCATTCGTGCATATCGGGTTTAATATGTGTGGTGGTACCGGAAACAAGGAACGTAAGTGATATGTGATAAGGATACTGTTATGAACTCGAATTTGTTAATTGAAGGAGGGAAGATTTAATAAGCAGGTCTTAATAAATCGACCGCAGATCAAATAACAATGGCAGAGGTCTTACAGGAACAGAATCTAATATTTGCCTCCGATTTAAAAATAAAGAGAATATGAAAAAATTAAATAGATTATAAAAATGCATCTTCAATGTTAATTGAGGGTGCATTTTTTTGACATTGCGAAATGCATATGATAAAATATTGAAAGATATAGTATGTAAAGAAACATAGAAGGAAAGACACTGCCCTGTACAAAACTATTTTTTAATGAGGTGAATGCGGTGGATAAATACGAATATAAATCAAAGACTGAACGGATGCTCGAACTTATGGAGAGCGGCGCGTACAGCAGAGCGGCGGCGATCGCAGATGAAATTGACTGGAGGCGCGTGCGCAATGCAGTGATGTTGTCAAACGTCAGTGAAATTTATGAAAAAACCGGAGAATATCAGAAGGGATATGACATTTTGACGCTTGCATATCAGCGGGCGGAAGGAAGCCGTAAGATTATCAGCCGTCTGTGCGGATTGGCTCTTAAGACGGGAAATGTCGATGAGGCGATCGATTTTTACGATGAGTTTATGCAGATCGCGCCGAAAGACCCGAATCAGTACATTTTAAGATATAAGATTCTCCGCGCGCAGAGGGCGCCGATCGAGCAGCAGATCGAAGCTCTTGAAGAATATAAGAAATCCGAATATATTGAAGAGTGGGCATATGAACTGGCGAAGCTGTATCAGGAAGCCGGTATGACATCAGAATGTCTGGAAGAGTGTGACGATTTGATTCTTTGGTTCAGCGAGGGGCAGTATGTCTATAAGGCGATGGAACTGAAGATGCAGTACAAACCACTGACTCCTTCCCAGCAGGAAAAGTACGATAAGCGTTATGCAAGGACGTCCGAGGAGACAGAGGAGATTCCTGATATTTTTTCTTATGCAGAGGCAGATGAATCCGAGCAGGAGGAAGAAGAAAACGGTTTGCCGGGAGCTGAACTTATGGCTGCCGACTCCGAAGTTGCCGATGCTGATTTCGCTGCCGAACAGCAGGTGAACGCACGAGTTCCGAAGGGAATGGAGGAACTTGTTCCGGACATGATGCCGGAAACGATCTCAGAAGGAGTAAGAGAGATCACTTTGCCGAACGACCCGGTGGAAGTAGATACGGAAGCGTGGGAAGCCGACGAGATCAAGGCGTTAGAAGCGGATTCACCGGCGGAGGATGCAGAGGATCATGTTGAACAGGACGAGCAGGTGCCGATAGATGCGGAAGATGCCGGGCAGACAGAAGACGCATATCTGCCGACGGATGTTTCCGAAGCAGAAGGAGTCGATGAGCCGGAGGAGCGCGTACCGGAAGGAATAAAAGGACCGGATGTGCTGGAGACAACCGCAGAGCCGGAAGAAGAAAGGCAGCCTGCTAAAAAGAAACTGGGAGATACGATGCCGTTAGACGTTGCATTGAGAAAACTTCTTCATCCGGAGTTGGAAGAATTGACGGCAGATGATTTCCAAGACGAGACAGCTCCGATGGATTTTAATTTTGAAGATGAAGAAGAGTCGGAATCTGATTTGACGGAAACGGGAGCGATGGACTTTGACTTTGAAGATGAAGAAGAGCCGGAGTTTGATTTAACGGAAACGGGAGCGATGGATTTCGACTTTGAGAATGAAGAAGAGCCGGAGTTTGACTTGACGGAAACGGGAGCGATGGACTTTGACTTTGAAGATGAAGGAGAGCCGGAGTTTGACTTGACGGAAACGGGAGCGATGGACTTTGATTTTGAAGACGAAGAAGAGTCGGAGTTCGATTTGACGGAAACAGGAGCGATGGATTTTGACTTTGAGGATGAAGAGGAGTCGGAATTCGGCAAAGAAAAGGATATGGGAAATACATCCCAGATCAAATTCCGTCCGGTAAGAAAAGATGAGATCGAGGATGAAGAAGATCTTGCGGATCTGGAGCAGGCGATCGGAGAGATTGAGTCGGTTGCAGATATAGACATGGTAAGTCGTTTGAAAGAGGAAAAACGCCGCGCCGCATTACAGGCAGAAGAAGAGGAGAAAGCGGAAGAAGCCGCACAAGCGGAGGAGGCAGCGCAAGCGGAAGCGGCCGCTGAAATAAAAGAGGACGATCAGATTACAGGTCAGATCAGTTTGGAAGATATCCTTTCGGGATTTGAAGAAAATGCAGGAGAGGATGAGCCGGTTGAAGAGGGGACGGATGCAGAAGGAGCATCCGAATCGGAACAAGAAGAAGTTATAGATTCAGCAGGGGATACAGCAAAAGGGGATACTATGGAGACGAATAAGAAAACAACACCGATTTTACCGCCGGATATTCAACGTATGATTGATGAAATTGAGGGAATTATCCCGCCGGAAGAAGAAAAGAAAGAACCTACAGGAGTATATCTTAAGAGAAAAGAAGAACCAAGCGAAAACATGGGTCAGGTTGCGGAGGATCTTAGAATCGACGATGATTTTGATGATGACTTTGACGAAGATTTCGACGAGGAGTTCGAGGAAGATTTGGATGACGATTACTTTGAAGAAGACTACTATGAGGAAGCAGACGAAGTGATCGAAGAGCCGGAAGAAGATTACTATGAAGAATCAGAGGAAGTGATCGAAGAACCGGAGGAAGATTACTACGAAGAAGCAGACGAAGTGATCGAAGAGCCGGAAGAAGATTACTATGAAGAATCAGAAGAAGTGATCGAAGAACCGGAGGAAGATTACTATGAAGAATCAGAGGAAGTGATCGAAGAACCGGAAGAAGATTACTATGAAGAGTCAGAAGAAGTGATCGAAGAGCCGGAAGAAGATTACTATGAAGAGTCAGAAGAAGTGATTGAAGAACCGGAAGAAGATTACTACGAAGAAGCGGATGAAGTGATCGAAGAGGCGGAAGGAAACGCAGATGACGAGTATTTCTTCGGGGAAGATGACGCGGAAGAGATTCAGGACATTGAGGATGAGTTCACAGTAAATCCTGATTATTCGGGAGAGGATGACGACAGAGAGATTCCTGATGATGACGAGCCGATCGACATTATGTCGGCGACGACACCGCTTAGCCGTAAAGAGACTGCGAAGCTGATTGCGACAGGTAAGACTGCGCCGCTTCCGCTCGATGAGATCTCGGATGCATTGTCAATGGATACCGGTTTTGTCGTACATGGAAGATATGACCTTGAGATGCAAAGCGGTATCGGAACGAGAGCCGGACTTACAGAGGAACAGAAGAAACTGTTTTCTTACTTTGTTCCGGTGCGCGGAATGAGCGAACAGCTTGTCGATGTGCTTGAGCAGGATAAGAACTGTACGAACAGAAAAGGGACTTCGAGAACGGGCAACTTGCTTATCATTGGAAATAAAGGCAACGGAAAAACGGTTCTTGCCGTTGACGTCGTGAAAGCGATCCAGAAGCAAAGAGACATCCGTCAGGGCAAGGTCGCGATCGTGACAGGAGATTCTCTGAATAAGAAGAAGATCAGCGATATTGTCGAAAAACTTTACGGCGGCGCTCTGATCATTGAGAAAGCGTCCAAAATGAATGAAAAGACAGTTGCGCGTCTTAATAAAGCGATGGAGCAGGATACAGGCGAGATGCTGATCGTCTTGGAAGAGCAGAGAAAGCCGCTTGACAGACTGTTGTCATCGAACAGAGAATTCAGGAAAAAATTCACATCAAGACTGGAAGTGCCGATTTTCATCAACGATGAGCTTGTTACGTTCGGTCAGACGTATGCGAAAGAAAACGGATATCACATTGACGAGATGGGAATTCTTGCGCTGTATAGTAAAATTGATTCTCTGCAGAGGGAAGATCATTTTGTGACGGTTGCGGAAGTGAAAGAAGTTATGGATGACGCGATCCGTCATTCTCAGAAGGCGTCCGCGAAGAAATTGATGCGGAAAGTTTTTGGAAGAAATACAGACGAGTCAGACCGTATTATTCTTTCTGAAAAAGATTTTAATATATAAAGAAGCACGATAATAGACTATAATTTAAAATGTGTGCATAAATAGACAAAATACAAGAGAAACGGGCGGGAAAGAGCTGTCTGTTTCTCTTTATTTTTTGGACGGAATCAAGTATAATGAAACTATCACGGAAGCGGGCAGAAACGCTTCGATATTTTATTATGAGGAAACGGCGAGGTGGGCTTTTATGGCAAGGAGAAAAGGTGCGGGCAGAAACGCGGCAAAAAGTGCAGGCAAAGGCATCGTGAATCATGCAGCCGGCGGTATGGCGGGCAGTGCGGTGAAAAAGGCGTCAGGCGGCGCAAGCCGGAACAGGGCGAACAGTCCGGCGAAAAACACTGCGGCGGATGCGGCAAGTATGAAAGCGAATGAACATGCCTATGAGATAGGAGAATTGGATCATTACCTGTTTGGTCAGGGAAACCATTACGAGATCTATAAAAAATTAGGCGCACATAAAGTAGTGAACGACAAAACGGAGGGCGTTTATTTCGCGGTATGGGCGCCGAATGCGAAGAATGTGTCTGTAGTCGGGGAATTTAATGACTGGAATTTGGAAAGAGACAGAATGGAGCGTCAGGAGCCTCTAGGTATTTATGTGAAGTTTGTACCGGAAGCGAAAGAAGGACAGCTTTATAAGTTCTGTATTGAGACGCAGAAAGGCGAGCTTCTTTATAAGGCGGATCCGTTTGCAAATTATGCGGAGCTTCGTCCGGGAACGGCGTCTCGTATTACGGATCTTTCCCGTATAAGATGGACGGATGACGCATGGATGAAAGCGCGGAAGACATGGAATCATAAGAAGAATCCGATGTCGATCTATGAAGTTCATATGGGTTCGTGGATGCGTCACCCGGGAAGGGAAGATGAAGGATTCTACACATACAGAGAGTTCGCCGAGGCGATCGTAAAATATGTAAAAGAGATGGGATACACTCATGTAGAACTGATGGGCATTGCAGAGCATCCGTTTGACGGTTCGTGGGGATATCAGGTTACGGGATATTATGCGCCGACTTCAAGATACGGAAGTCCTGAAGATTTTGCATATCTGGTTGACCTTCTGCATAAAAACAATATAGGAGTGATTCTTGACTGGGTTCCGGCGCATTTTCCGAAAGATGCTCACGGGCTTGCTGATTTTGACGGAACTCCGACATTCGAGTATGCAGATCCCAGACTCGGAGAACATCCGGATTGGGGAACGAAAGTATTTGATTACGGAAAAGCGGAAGTGCGCAACTTCCTGATTGCAAACGCATTATTCTGGATCGAACATTTCCATGTGGACGGGCTCCGTGTGGATGCTGTTGCGTCGATGCTCTATCTTGATTACGGAAAACAGGACGGACAGTGGGTCGCGAACAAATACGGAGGCAACGAGAATCTTGAGGCGATCGATTTCTTTAAACATTTGAATTCGGTTGTTCTGGGACGGAACAAAGGCGCTGTGATGATCGCGGAAGAATCGACGGCATGGCCGAAGGTGACAGGATCGCCCGAAGACGACGGCCTTGGTTTCAGCCTGAAATGGAATATGGGATGGATGCACGATTTTACGGAGTACATGAAACTTGATCCGTATTTCCGTAAAAATGCACATCATATGATGACGTTTGCGATGCAGTATGCATACAGTGAAAATTATATTCTTGTGTTGTCGCATGACGAAGTTGTTCATCTGAAGTGTTCGATGATCAATAAAATGCCGGGACTTGGGTTCGATAAATTTGCCAACCTAAAAGCAGGCTATGCGTTTATGATGGGCCATCCGGGAAAGAAACTTCTGTTCATGGGTCAGGAATTTGCACAGCTTAGAGAATGGAGCGAAAAGAGAGAGATCGATTGGTTCCTGCTCGCCGAACCTGAGCACAGAGATATTCAGAACTGGTATCGGGATCTGCTTCATTTGTATAAAAACAATAAAGCTCTTTATGAAATGGACAATGATCCGGCGGGATTTGAGTGGATCAATGCGGATGATATTTTCAGAAGTATTTACAGCTTTGTAAGACATTCCAAGAATAAAGAAAAGAATTTGCTTTTCGTCTGCAACTTTACTCCTGTGGAAAGAGAAGATTACAGAGTCGGCGTTCCGACGAGGAAAACGCTGAAGCTTGTTTTGAACAGTGATGAGGAAAAGTACGGAGGAAAAGGGGAAAAACGTCCGCTTACTTACAAACCGGTGAAAAAGGAATGCGACGGTCAGGCGTATTCGATCGCATACCCGCTTCCGGCCTATGGTGTGGCAGTGTTTGAGTATTAAGATGTCAGGCAGCTTCTGACTTGAAACCGGAACCCCATTGGATTTAACCGGTGGGCGGTTCACTATTATATAAAAGGTAAAAAATGCAGAGCAAACTGCCGCAAAGTAGATGGGGGATTTTTTGAAATAGCCTGTCTGTTTTGCGGCGGTTTTGTTTTTACCGGCAAAGTGAGGAGGAACAGCAGATGAAAAATTATTCGGAAGATCCGAACAGACAGTATCATATACAAACTGCAAAAGGGGAAATCGGGAAGTACGTCATTATGCCCGGAGATCCGAAAAGATGTGTGAAGATCGCGCAATATTTAGATAACCCGGTGTTGATTGCAGATAACAGAGAGTATGTGACATATACAGGAACGCTCGATCAAGTGAAGGTAAGCGTTACATCTACGGGAATAGGAGGACCGTCGGCAGCTATTGCAATGGAAGAACTTTGTAGGTGCGGTGCGGATACGTTTATCAGGATCGGAACTTGCGGCGGAATGCAGACAGATGTGAAAAGCGGAGATATCGTTGTGTCAACAGGGGCAATCAGGATGGAAGGAACGAGCAGGGAGTATGCGCCGATCGAATTTCCGGCAGTGCCCGATCTGACAGTGACGAATGCGCTTGTGAAAGCTGTTAAATCAAAAGGATATCCGTTCCATACGGGAGTTGTACAGTGCAAAGATTCGTTTTACGGTCAGCATGAACCGGAGAGAAAGCCGGTAGGCTACGATCTGCTTCATAAGTGGGAGGCGTGGAAACAACTCGGCTGTCTTGCCTCGGAAATGGAATCGGCGGCTCTGTTTGTTGTGGCGAGCAGCCTTGGGGTGCGGGTCGGCTCGTGTTTTCTTGTGATCGCGAATCAGGAACGTGAGAAAGCAGGACTTGAGAACCCGGTAGTGCACGATACGGACATGGCGATCCGGGTGGCAGTGGACGCGATCCGCAGATTGATTTCCGAAGAACGGAAAAAAGAGTAGAATGCATATAAAGAAAATGACAACGAGAAGAAAAGAGCGGGAGAAAAGAAAAACGGAAAAATGAATGGGGGAGATAAGCGGGAAAAATAAATGAAAGAAAATAAACGCGAGAAAAGAAATGAGGGGAAAAAGCGGGAAAAATAAGTGAAAGAAAATAAATGCGGAAAATAAAGAGAGGAAATAAACGGTCAAATGAAGGATATGAATGAAAAAGAAATTTTACGGCATGTGGATCACACATTGCTGTCGCAGGAAGCTGTGTGGGATGAGATTCGTCAGGTATGTGATGATGCGGTGAAATATGATACGGCGTCAGTCTGTATTCCTCCAAGTTATGTGAAGCAAGCGGCGGAATATGTAGGCGGAAGAGTTCCGATTTGTACTGTGATCGGTTTTCCGAACGGTTACGAGACGACTGCCGTAAAGGAATTTGAGACAAAAGATGCGATCGCAAACGGAGCGGATGAGATCGATATGGTTATCAATATCGGATGGCTGAAAGACAGAAAATACGATCAGATCGAAGAAGAAATCCGCATTCTGAAAAATGCGTGCGGCAGTAAAGTTCTTAAAGTGATCATAGAAACATGTCTTTTGACAGATGAAGAAAAAGTGAAAATGTGTGAGATCGTCACTCGTTCGGGAGCGGATTATATTAAAACGTCCACAGGTTTTTCAAAAGCAGGCGCGACTTTTGACGATATCAGCCTGTTTGCGGATCATGTCGGCGGTAACGTGAAGATGAAAGCGGCGGGCGGCATTTCCTCGATGGAAGACGCGGAAAAGTTTCTGGAGCTTGGGGCAGACAGACTCGGAACGAGCCGCATTGTAAAAATCGTGAAAACGGAAGAAGAAAACCCGGCGGAAGGAACTTGTGAAATGGAATTATCGCAGGGAATGATCGCAAAGTTAATTGAGACAGCGACTGCACAACTGGCGTATTCATACAGTCCCTACTCGGGATTTAAAGTAGGCGCAGCTCTTTTGGCTGAAAGCGGCAGGATCTATACCGGATGCAATATAGAAAATTCTGCATTTTCACCGACAAATTGTGCGGAGAGAACTGCGTTTTTTAAGGCGGTGAGCGAAGGAGAAAGGAAGTTTCGCGCAATTTGCATCATCGGTGGAAAAGATATTTCAGAAACAGTATGTACGCCTCCTTGCGGAGTGTGCCGTCAGGTTATGGCAGAATTTTGCGATCCGAAGAAGTTCAAGGTGATATTGGCATCAGGCAGGGAAAAGTATAGAATCCTTCGGTTGGAAGAACTTTTGCCGTTTGGGTTTGGGTCGGAGTATCTGTAGGAACGATTGACAAGAAAAAGAAAACATGACATAATAAATTAACCAAAAGGTTAATGTGAGGGTGATGTATTGAGTGGAAATAACATATGCGAATGGAAAAGTTGAAAAATACTTTAAAGATTATAAAAAGATGCAAAAGAAACTGCCTTTTGAGTGGGTGAAAACAATAAAAAAGCATATGGACAGACTAAAAGCGGCGGAATGTTTTGGAGATTTTTTGAAATTGAGATTAGGAAAGCCTGAACAGTTAGAAGGATGCGAAAGTATTCGATATTCGTTGCATGTAGCGGCAAATGTAAGATTGATTATCGAGCCGAATGCCGAACAGGATACGGTTATGATTTGTACGGAAATAGAAGTGGAAGGAGTGAGTGATTATCATGGCAGCAAAGAAAATTGGTATATCCCGTGATTTAATAATTCACCCGGGAGAAACGATTGCAGACGTCTTGGAAGAACGTGGAATCACACAGAGTGAACTGGCGTCGAGTGCAGGCGTTTCTCCGGCTTACGTAAGCAATGTTATTGCCGGAAAGAAAGGGATATCTGCAAACTTTGCCAGAGGATTAGAGTATGCAATCGGAGTACCAAAGTCTTTTTGGCTGAATCTTCAGGCGAACTATGAGGCGGAACTTTTGGAAGCAAATGAATTACAGACGATTACGGAAGAAGAGCGTATCGTGAGGGAAGACTTAAAAGAAATTGTGAAATACTTTAGAGAAAGAGGCATGATGCCTAGTCGTGAAAATAAAGATGATTCGATACTTTCTCTTCGTAAAATTCTGCAGATTAGTAATTTGGTAAATTTAAATGAAATAATTCCCGGGGGAGCATTTCGGATGTCCGGAAACTTATCGGTAAATAGAAATGTGTTGGGGGCATGGATTCGTTTGTGTCAAATTTTGGAGAATAATCAAAATGTTTCAACAAAGTTTGAAGTAGAGCATATAAACGAATTGATAGGTAAAATAAAAAATGTTATGTGTCAGAAGAATGTGGATTTTCAAAATCATTTGAAAACTGTATTGGGAGAATATGGCATAGATTTTTCTGTTGTGAAAAATTTTAGAGGAGCGCCTGTGCAAGGGTATATTTTTCGGCGGAGCGATGGGGTGTATCAAATGGTTTTGACGATAAGGGGAGCGTTTGCGGATATTTTTTGGTTTTCTTTATTTCATGAACTGGGACATATTGTAAATGGAGATATAGGTAAAAGTATTAAATTTATAGATGACGGGAGTGATGTGGATAAGGAGACGGCAGCAGATCTTTTTGCGAGAGATAGACTTTTGTCACCGGAGAGTTATGCAAGTTTTATCCAAAAAGGAGACTTTACATTTGAAGCAATCTGTAGTTATGCACGGACTCAGAATGTGATGCCTTACATTGTTATCGGAAGACTTCAAAAGGAGAAATATCTGGATTATCATCAGTATAGTAATTACAAATTGCGGTATAAATGGGGAGACTGTTCATAAGAATAAAGTGGATACAGTATTGATTTATTGGGAATAAGGGCAAGATATAAGAGTGTTGTACAGGGAGATGGGATAATGGAAATGTATAAAAGAATATTTGTAATCGTTCTTGATTCTCTCGGGATCGGGGCGATGCCGGATGCGGCTCGGTTCGCAGATGAAGGCGCGGATACGTTCGGACATATTTTGGAGAAAACAAAAACTTTGAATATTCCGAATCTTCGCAGGCTTGGGTTTCTGAACTTAAAGTGCGGCGGAGATATGAAAGGCGTCGAGTCTCCCGAGGGGCGCTTCATGCGGATGCGGGAAGCGAGCAACGGAAAAGATACGATGACCGGACACTGGGAGATGATGGGGATTAAAACGGAAAAGCCGTTTCGGACTTTTACGGAACATGGATTTCCGGCAGAATTGATCAAGGAGCTGGAGAAACAGTGTGGGAAAAAGGTGATCGGAAATAAAAGCGCGAGCGGTACTGAGATTATAGAAGAGCTGGGCGAGGAAGAGATTCGTACAGGATCTATGATCGTGTATACGTCGGCGGATTCGGTTATGCAGATCTGCGGAAATGAAGAGACTTTCGATCTGGAAGAACTGTATCGGTGCTGTGAGACTGCAAGGCGGATCACGATGAAAGATGAATGGCGCGTAGGAAGGGTGATCGCAAGACCGTATATCGGAATGAAAAAAGGTGAGTTTAAAAGGACGAGCAATCGGAGAGACTACGCGTTGAAGCCGCCGGCGCCCACTGTTTTAAATGCTCTGAAAGATGCGGGGAATGATGTGATCGGCGTGGGAAAGATTCATGACATTTTCTGCGGGGAAGGGATTACGAAAACATATCATTCGGAAAGTTCCGTTCATGGGATGGAACAGACGATCGATGTGTGCAAAGAGGAATTTACGGGACTGTGTTTTGTAAACCTTGTTGATTTTGACGCATTATGGGGGCATCGGAGAAATGTAGAAGGGTATGGCAAAGAGATCGAAAAGTTTGATGAGAAACTCGGCGTTTTGCTGGAATGTCTTTCGCAGGATGATCTATTGATCCTGACCGCAGATCACGGGAATGATCCGACATACAAGGGAACGGATCATACGAGAGAGTATGTTCCTTTCCTTGCATACAGCAAAAGAATGCAGGCGGGAGGTCCGCTTCCGGAAGCAGAGACGTTTGCGGTGATAGGGGCGACTGTAGCAGAGAACTTCGGAGTAGATATGCCGAAAGGAACGATAGGATATTCTGTTTTAAGCAGGCTGCAGCAGTAGTAAACCGTGAAAATGTAAAAAAATCAAAGCGGAAGTAGGATGAAAAACTGTAAAAATGTAAAAAACCGGACAGTTAAAGCTGTGAAAACTTATAGAAATATGAAAAGTTAAAAAGCCGGAAGTCGGAAAAAATGTAAAAAATGAAAAGCCGATGAGAATACAGGATAAAAATATAGGAAAATATAGAGAGAAAAGTGAAAATTAAGGATTGTCGGAAAACTTAATTTATTGTATAATATTCGATTGAGAAAATGAAATGAGAACATGGGACAATACAGGAGGAAGAAAGATGGCAAAAAGAAATGATATCCACAAGGTACTTATCATCGGCTCCGGCCCGATCATTATCGGACAGGCTTGTGAATTCGATTATTCCGGAACACAGGCTTGTAAAGCATTGAGAAATTTAGGATACGAGATTGTATTGGTGAATTCAAACCCGGCGACAATCATGACGGATCCGGAGATTGCTGACGTTACTTATATTGAACCTTTGAATGTTGACAGAATAGAACAAATCATAAAAAAAGAAAGACCTGATGCATTACTGCCGAATCTCGGTGGACAGTCCGGTCTTAATTTATGCTCAGAACTGGCGCAGGCGGGCGTTTTGGAGAAATATAACGTAGAAGTTATCGGCGTACAGGTCGATGCGATCGAGCGAGGAGAAGACAGAATCGAATTTAAGCACACGATGGATCAGCTCGGTATAGAGATGGCTCGAAGCGAGGTTGCATATTCTGTAGACGAGGCTCTTGCGATTGCGGAGAAGCTTGGATATCCGGTAGTTCTTCGTCCTGCTTATACGATGGGCGGCGCAGGCGGCGGTCTTGTATATAATGTAGATGAATTGAAAACAGTATGCGCCAGAGGTCTTCAGGCAAGTCTTGTAGGTCAGGTTCTTGTAGAAGAATCTATCTTGGGATGGGAAGAGCTGGAACTTGAAGTTGTCCGCGACGCAGAGGGCAATATGATCACTGTATGCTTTATCGAAAATATCGATCCGCTCGGCGTTCATACAGGAGATTCTTTCTGCTCCGCTCCGATGCTTACGATCTCAGAAGAAGTTCAGCAGCGTCTGCAGGAAAAATCTCATAAAGTAGTAGATTCTGTTAAGGTGATCGGCGGCTGTAACGTACAGTGGGCGCATGATCCGAAGACAGACAGAGATATCATTATCGAGATCAACCCGAGAACGTCTCGTTCTTCGGCGCTTGCATCGAAAGCGACAGGATTCCCGATCGCGCTTGTATCCGCAATGCTTGCGACAGGCATGACGCTGAAAGATATTCCGTGCGGAAAGTACGGTACATTGGATAAATACGTTCCTGACGGAGATTATGTTGTGATCAAGTTCGCGCGCTGGGCATTTGAGAAATTCAAAGGTGTGGAAGACAAGCTTGGAACACAGATGCGTGCGGTAGGCGAAGTAATGAGCATCGGTAAGAACTTCAAAGAAGCGTTCCAGAAAGCGATTCGTTCTTTGGAGACAGGAAGATACGGACTCGGTCATGCGAAAGATTTTGACGGAAAAACAAAAGAAGAGCTTCTCAAGAGTTTGCGGTATGCGACAAGCGAGCGTTACTTTGTTATCTACGAAGCGCTGAGAAAAGGAGCTTCTGTAGAAGAGATCCATGAACTGACAAAAGTAAAACACTATTTCCTTGAGCAGATGAAAGAGCTGGTGGAAGAGGAAGAGGCTCTGCTTGCGTTTAAGGGAGGTTTGCCGGAAGACAATGCTCTTATCGCGGCGAAAAAAGACGGATTCTCTGATAAATATTTAAGCCAGATTCTTGAAGTGGATGAGGATGAGATCCGCAATAAGAGAATCAGCCTCGGCGTTGAGGAAACGTGGGAAGGCGTTCATGTAAGCGGAACGCAGGACAGAGCATATTACTATTCGACATATAACGGAACGGACAAAAACCCGATCAGTGAAGAGAAACCGAAGATCATGATCTTAGGCGGGGGACCGAACCGTATCGGACAGGGAATCGAGTTTGACTATTGCTGTGTACATGCGTCTCTTGCTTTGAAAAAGCTTGGTTTCGAGACGATCATTGTCAACTGTAACCCTGAAACGGTATCTACAGACTATGACACATCTGATAAACTGTATTTTGAGCCGCTTACACTGGAAGACGTACTGAGCATTTATAAGAAGGAAAAACCGGTCGGAGTGATCGCGCAGTTCGGAGGACAGACTCCGCTGAACCTTGCGGCAGATCTGGAAAGAAACGGCGTGAAGATCTTAGGTACGGCTCCGTCTGTTATCGATCTGGCGGAAGACCGCGATCTGTTCCGTGAAATGATGGATAAGCTTGAGATTCCGATGCCTGAGTCGGGAATGGCTGTTACGGTGGACGATGCTCTTGAAATTGCCGAGAAGATCGGTTATCCGGTTATGGTGCGTCCGTCTTATGTACTTGGCGGCCGTGGCATGGAAGTTGTATATGATGCGGAAAGCATGGTAGGATATATGAAAGCAGCAGTCGGTGTGACACCTGACCGTCCGATTTTGATCGACCGTTTCCTCGGACATGCAACAGAATGTGAAGCAGACGCGATCAGCGACGGCACACATGCGTTTGTTCCGGCGGTTATGGAACATATCGAGCTTGCGGGAGTACATTCCGGAGATTCGGCATGTATTATTCCTTCTAAAAATATTTCGGAAGAAAATGTAAAGACGATCAAAGAATATACGAGAAAAATCGCAGAAGAGATGCATGTGAAAGGTCTTATGAACATGCAGTATGCGATCGAAAACGGAAAAGTGTACGTATTGGAGGCGAACCCTCGTGCGTCAAGAACAGTGCCGCTTGTATCGAAAGTATGTAATATCCGCATGGTTCCGCTTGCCATCGACATTGTGACAAGTGAACTGACAGGAAGACCTTCACCGGTTCCGGCGTTAAAAGAGCAGAACATTCCGTACTACGGAGTAAAAGAAGCGGTATTCCCGTTCAATATGTTCCCGGAAGTAGACCCGCTGCTCGGACCGGAGATGAGATCGACCGGAGAAGTGCTCGGATTGTCCAAATCTTTCGGCGAAGCATTTTATAAGGCTCAGGAAGCAACACAGACAAAGCTTCCGCTTGAAGGTACGGTGCTGATCTCTGTAAGCAATCGTGATAAGCCGGAAGTTGTGGAAGTTGCGGCTGATTTTGCAAAAGCGGGATTCAAGATCATTGCGTCAGACCATACTTGCAGCCTGCTTAAAGAGAACGGAATCGAAGCAGAGAAGATCAATAAGCTTCAGGAAGGCCGTCCGAATATGCTTGATGTGATCACGAACGGAAAAGTTGACATGATCGTGAATACACCGTCAGGAAAAGAAAGTAAGAATGACGACAGCTATTTGAGAAAAGCTGCGATCAAAAAGAAAGTTCCGTATATGACGACAATGGCTGCTGCGAAAGCTGCCGCAAACGGAATTCTTGCAGTGAAGAAACATGGAAGCAAAGAAGTGAAATCACTTCAGGAAATTCACGGAGAAATTACGGACAAAGAATAGTATGATTCATTAATATAAGACAGGTTTTATGAAGATGCCGGCCGCATTTGCGGTTAGGCATCTTTTGTATAAAATGAAAGATATTTTCCTTTGGCAAATCAATCAGATGGTGTATATGTGAAAAAAATCAATAAAAATAAAGCTAAAATAGCCATATTATACAAAAAGCATAGATAAAAAGAAAAAAATACAAAAGAAGTGATAAAAAGTGTAAATATTATTGGGGGGGGGTAATGCTATCATTTATAAGATGATGGGAGTAATGTGGTGAGCACATTCGTACATTACATTTTAAAAAGAAGGAGAGAAGTTTATGAAAAAGAGAATGTTCCATAAGGGAATGGCTGCGGTTCTCGCGGTATCGCTGACAACCGGCGGGGCTCTTCCGTTTATGGCTCAGACGGTTCATGCAGAAGACACTGCGGCAGAGCAGGGGCAGACGCCTGAGAAAAAGAGCGGTACTGTAACTCTTGAGAAGAAGAACGATGGTACGTATGTCTTCGGAAACGAATATCTGAAAAGAACGTTCAGTTTGAGCGCAGACAAAGTATTGTCAACAAAAGAGATTACAAACTATCGTACCGGAACTCCGACTGTGTTCACACCGCAGGCGGGCAGTGAAGAGTTTATAATCAACACGCTTGACAATAATTCCGAAGGGGAAGACAGCGGATTCGTAGCGCCTAAGAAAAAGTTGGAGACGACAGGTTGGAAGGCAACGGCGGACAGCGTTGCAGAGAATGAAGCGCCGAATGGCGGAGCAGACAAGATGTTCGACGGTGATAATAATACATATTATCATTCTAAATATGGGGATGGCGTGGATGCAGCGGTGAAAGAGTATCCGCATAATATTTATGTCGATTTTGGTTCGCAGAAGTCGTTCCAGTCTCTTCGCTATCAGCAGAGAGTGGATCAAAATGGAACTCCCACAGTGAGCGGGCATGTGAAAGGTTATAAGATTTATACCGGGGATAGCATCGATGCTCTGAAAACAACAGACGGTGCAAAACTGGTTGGTCAAGGTTCTTTTGAAAATAAAAAAGAAACATATGTGAACTTGGACGAAAAAGTGACAGCGCAGTATGTTCGTATTGAGTTTGTTGATTGTTATGAACCGTCAGCTGCAAATGTAAGCAAAGACGTAGCCTGCTGTTCGGAATTTGACTTTTTTGAAGATACAGCGACGTTCCCTGTAGTGGATAACGCGACACAGCTTAAGACGAGCGAAATGAAAGTGCAGGGCGAACCTCAACTGACAGAAAAGGACGGAGTGAAAACGCTGACGTTTACGTTTGAGCCGAAGAGAGTAAGAGGTGTAGATTACACGATCAAAGAAGTGATCACGATGAAAGACGGAGATTCTTTCATGAGAAAACACCTCGATATTTCTGTTGGGGAAGGGCAGGCAGAAAAAGCGAAGATCGATTATATCGATCTGGAAAATATGAACATCGCACAGACTGATCTGAAACAGAATGAATACTGGACGATCAGTGACACTATGGCGGACAATCCTGACATGGGCGGAATGAAAGGCGATTATCTGGAGCTTGGACAGCCGTACTATGTAGGTGCGATGTACTGGGGATGTGAGTTCCCGGAGACAGAGAACAAAATTAAAGGTTCTAATTCCTTTATCCGTTACTACTATGGAAAATCATTGAAATCCGATGATAAGTTTGAGTATAACGAAGGAAACGAAAACGGAAAGATGACGACGTGGGACGCTGTCGTAGGAGCTGCCCGAAGCAGAGATTACAGCGTGACACAGAGCGATTTCTATGAATATATCGAGACGATCGCAATAGATACGGAGTTCCGTCAGCAGTACAACTCATGGTACGACAACATGAAGGAGATCACGGACGAGATTATTCAGAAGAGTTTCTTCGAGATTGAGAAAGGATTCACACAGTACGGGATAGCTCCTCTTGATTCTTATGTTGTAGACGATGGATGGACGAATTACAGCTCCTTCTGGGATTTTAATAATAAGTTTCCGAATGAGCTTTACAACTCCAGTCTGCAGGTGAATCAGCTTGCGTCCAACTTCGGACTGTGGCTTGGACCAAGAGGCGGATATGGAACAGAAAGAACGATTGCGAATTGGATTGCAAGTAATGGTTTGGGTTCTGTAAATAATCAATCGGGTGGAGATATTAATATTTCTGATGCGAGATATCTGACGAAATTGAATAAAGATGTTTTCTGCGAGTATCAGGATAAGTTTGATATCAACTACTGGAAACTGGATGGAATGCTCTTAAATCCATCGACAGAGCAGTCCGAATATTATGTGACAGGTAATCCGCTTTATACGATTTCAGAGACATACGAGAGATGGACGGATATTTTTGAAGATATGCGTGACAACAGAGCGGGAAAAGACCTTTGGCTTAATATGACTTCTTACACAAACCCGAGTCCGTGGCACGTTCAGTGGGTGAACAGCGTATGGATGCAGAATACGGGAGATACAGGTTATACGGATAGCTTTAATGCAACGGATGAAGAAGCGATGCTTACATACCGTGACAACGCTTATTATAACTTCTTAAATGAAAGAGAGTGGCAGCTTCCGAACAAATATTTTTATAACCATGACCCGGTTTACGGATTGACTGCAAACGATGCTTATCATAGACCGGATATCAAATATACAGATGATGAGATGAGAAATCACCTGTATATGCTCGGAACGAGAGGAACGGCATTCTGGGAGTATTATTATAGTTACTCCATGTTTGATGACAATAAATGGCAGATCAACGCGGAAGCGGCAAAATGGATCGAAGACAATTTCGACATTCTTCAGAAATCACAGATGTTCGGCGGAAAACCGAATGACGGAAATGTTTACGGATATTCCTGCTGGAACGGAAAAGAGGGAATTCTCTCGATCAGAAATCCGAAGAATGAAGCACAAAGTTATAAAGTAACTTATGACAGACTGATCGGCGTCGGAGAAGATCTCGGAACTGTTTACGGAAAGGTTGTCGTAGGAGATCAGAGACACCAGACAGATGAACCGCTTACATATGGCAAGGAAGTGACATACACGCTTAATCCGAAGGAAGTTTTGATCCTGCAGTTTGGTGAGAAAGATGAAACTCCTGCGAAAATCCTTTCTGTAGAAGGAAACGGAAAAGAAGCAGAAGTTGAATTTGACGAGACGATCCGTACGCCGGAAGCGGGAATGTTTAAGGTAGACGGATACGAAGTGACAAAGGCAGAATTGAAAGCCGACAGACGTACAGTGAAACTGACTTTGGATAAGGAACTGAAAGATGCCCGGACAGTGAGCGTAAGTGTAGACGGCGTGAAAGATACTGTCGGAAATACTTCAAAAGTAAGCGCGCAGAATGATGCGTTTAAAGACGGCATCATAACAGGAGTGATCAGCGATGATCTGAAAGACGGAGCTGTATCGACAAAAGCGAAATACTCTGTCGACGGACACGGCGGATTTACTGTAACAGGTAAGATCAAGACAGATTCAAAAGACGTGGTACTTGCAGAGCAGAAAGGCGCTTATAAAGTCGGCATTGACGGCGAAGGATATCTGACGTTTGAGTTTAACAATATGAAGATCACATCGAAATATGATCAGAAGACGGTTGATAAAGCAAACGACAGCTACACAAGCGAGACGAAAGGAATTGCGGCTGACGGTAAAGAGCATCAATTCTCTGCTGTAAAAGAAATTAACGGAATGATCAAACTTTACCTTGACGGAAAAGTGGTTGCTTCAACATACAGCGAAGATAAAGCAAATCCGGAGATCGCAAAAGGCGAAACGATATTTGCGCAGGGTCTGACAAAAGACGAAGTTTCTTATATTACAGTTCTCGACAGATCGCTTGCATATGATGAAGTGAAAGATCTGATCGATACAGAAGATAATGTTGTTCTTGCAAAGAACAATCCGAAAGTAAAAGTTACCGCTTATGATGCAACTGTTAATACGGCAGTGGCAGAGAAACCGGACAGACCGTTTAGCATGGTAAACGACGGCGTGAAGAGTACGGCGAATTATCTGGAGCTGACAGATACGAGCGACAGCCAGAACCATTCCCGTTACGTGCAGTTCGATCTCGGAGACGAGTATGATCTGATGAAGATCCATATGACAAGATACTGGGATGGTTCAAGAAAATACGGACCGACAGTGATCCAGTTAAGTACAGACGAGAACTTTGCGGCAGACAAAACGACAACGGTATATAACTCCGATAAAGACAATGTACATAAACAGGGCGCGGGCAAAGATGAGTTTTATGTCGAGACGGCAGCAGGCAAAGAGATGTGGAACGCAGAAAACAGTGAACCTGTAACAGCTCGCTACATCCGTGTCTATGTAAACGGAAGAGAAAATAATCAGGGTACGTCTGATCATATCGTCGAGTTCGAGGCTTACGGTGCGAAAGACGGCGGAGCGATCATCCGTCCGGACAGACCGGAAGAGCCGGAGAAACCGGTACTTACAGGCGTGACAGCGTCAGTTGAAAAGGCAGAACTGAAAGTCGGCGAGACAACAAAGGCAACAGCAACGATCATGCCGGAAGGTGCAGAAGGCGTAGAGCTTGCATGGACGTCTTCCGATGATAAGATTGCAACAGTAGATAAGGACGGAAACGTTAAGGCGGTTGCAGAAGGAACGGCAACGCTGACTGTAACGGCGACACAGGGAAGCGGAGACAGCGCGGTAACAAAAACAGCTACTGTGGATGTAACGGTAATAAAAGACGGCGGAACAGATCCGGAACCGGAGAAACCGGTGGTACTTACAGGCGTGAAAGCGTCAGTTAAGAAAGCAGATCTGAAAGTCGGCGAGACAACAAAGGCAACAGCGAAGATCACACCGGAAAAGGCAGAAAATGTAACATTTGCATGGGCTTCTTCTGATAAAAAAGTTGCAACGGTAGATGCTGACGGCAATGTAAAGGCAGTCGGCAAAGGAACAGCGAAGCTGACAGTGACAGCGACACAGGGAAGCGGAGCGGATGCAGTGAAAGTAACTGACACTGTGAAAGTAACGGTTACAAAAGACGGCGGTCAGACACCGCAGGAGGATGGAAAGACACCTCCGAAGACAGGAGACGAAACAGCGCCGTTCTTCCCGTTTGTACTTGCACTTGCGGCAGGCGCAGTGGTCATGATCACGAGAAAAAAGAACGGATAAACAAAGATACGCAGAAAAGATCAAAATAAAAAATTGATACTTAAAAAGGATTGTCGTGTGAGCGGCGATCCTTTTCTGCATTATCGGATATTCCGGTTTCTGATCGCGCAGAACCTTCAGGGAGGACGTCTGCGCCGCAGCAGGCAAGTTTACAGCTTTACGGCGTGTGGAAAGGAAACGTATATAAAAATGTTAGAATGGAAAAAACGGTTCGCTTTGTGATAAAATGATAGAAGAAAACAACTTCGGATCATTGAAATGGGAAAACGCAGAAGGAATATAATGAAAAGTATTATGAGGAAATGCTGTCGGTCGTTCGGGAATACAAGGATTACAGCGTGCTTGGGCATATGGATCTGATCGCCCGTTATGATGAAAAGGGCGTCTATCCGTTTGAAAAGATCAAACCGATCGTCGAAGAGATTTTGCAAGTTGTCATAGCGGATGGGAAAGGTCTGGAAGTGAATACATCGTCATATCGGTACGGCCTTTCTGACACGACGCCTTCTGTGGAAATTTTAAAACGGTACAGAGAGCTTGGCGGAAAGATCGTCACAATAGGGAGCGACAGTCATAAACCGGAACACTTGGGCGCTTATATAGAAGAAACGAAGGAAATGCTGAGAAAAGCAGGTTATACGCAGTTTTGTACTTATGAAAGAATGTCTCCGGTTTTTCATGATCTATAACAACGTTTTTGCTATATAAACTGCAAAGAAAGCGGAGAGAAAAGAGATAATTGTGCAGTATAAACAAAATAAAGAAAATAGAATAAACATATTGCACAAAAGAAGTCCGGGCAATAGGCGAAAACTATCATAAATTACAAATCGGTTGCTAAAAAGTGCAAATAACTGAAATGTAAAGTGCGATATCATAAGAAAATAGGAATAGTGGGCAACTATAGTAACTAGAAAAAGAGGGAAATGTATGAGAAAGAGAATGAAAACAGTAAGAGGCTTGTGGGCAGGTCTGCTTGCGGCGGCAGTTGTACTTACATCGGCTGCACCGTCGGCGTTGACCGTACAGGCAGAGGAAGCTGACGCAGTGCAGACTGCAGAAGTTTCAGGGGTGGAATATCAGATCTACCCGACTCCCCATGAGATGACTTATCAGGATGGGGGATTCGACATCGGAGAAGTGAATATTGTTTACGAAAACGGTGTTGATGATGTGACAAAGAATCGAATGACAGAAGTTCTTTCGATCAAAGGCAAGAGTGAGAGCGCTGCTGTTACCAATGCAAAAGTTGACGGCAAGACGAATATCCTTGCAGGTATCTACGGCTCCGACGGATATGTAGATAAATATGTGAAGGAGCATTACACAGTAGATAAATCTTTGTTTGACCATCACGGTTCCTATTTCCTCGCATCTAATAAGGGTGAGATCGTAATCCTCGGATTAGATACAGATGCGGTATTTTACGGCATCACATCTTTGAAGCATATCTTCAATCAGATGGACGGAACTACGATCCGCAACTTTGAGATGAGAGATTATGCAGATGTAAATATCCGTGGATTTATCGAAGGATATTACGGACTTCCGTGGTCGAATGAGGACAGAATGTCTCTTATGAGATTCGGCGGAGATTATAAGATGACGTCTTATATCTTTGCTCCGAAAGACGATGAGTATCACAAAGGAAAATGGCGTGATTTATATCCGGAAGAAGAACTGGCAAAGATCAAGGAAATGGTAAAAGTCGGAAACGATTCTAAGTGCCGTTTCGTTTGGACAGCCCACCCGTTTATGGGAGGATTTAATCAGGCGCAGGCAGATCAGGAGATTCAGGCGCTTCTGCGCAAATTTGATCAGTTGTACGATGCAGGCGTGCGTCAGTTCGGAGTACTCGGCGACGACGTCGGAAGCCTTCCGAGAACGATCGTGATCAACATGATGACAAAAGTATCCGAGTGGGCAAAAAAGAAAGGCGATGTATATGACACAGTATTCTGTCCGGCAGGATATAACCATTCATGGCAGTCAGGCGGTACAGGCGGCAATTATGCAGAGCTGAACGAGTATGACAAAGGATTCCCGGAAGATATCAAGATCTTCTGGACAGGAGAAGCAGTATGTAAACCGATCGAGCAGGTAACGCTTGATCACTTCAGAACTCATAGAACGACAGACGGTCAGAAACGTCGTGCCCCGCTATTCTGGCTCAACTGGCCTGTAAACGACATTAATCACGGACGTCTTATGATGGGTAAAGGTGTGCAGCTTAAAACAGATGTAAATCCGGAAGATCTTGCGGGAGCGGTGACAAACCCGATGCAGGAATCAGAAGTATCGAAACCGGCGATCTTCGCAGTTGCGGATTATAGCTGGAATATCGCAGGATTTAATATGGATAAGAGCTGGGCGGATTCATTTGCGTATATTGATGAAAATGCATCTGAAGAGCTTCATACACTTGCGAAACATATGTCTAACCCGGAACCGAACGGACATGGACTTGTATTGCCGGAGTCAGAAGAAATTCAGGGTCTGATCAATACTTATAAAACACAGCTTGCAGCAGGAAACGTAGAAGAAGCAACAACAACGCAGCTTGTGGCAGAGATGACAACAATCATTGAAGCTTGCGACGGTTTCCATGCAAAGAGCAAAAACGAGGCAATGAAAGCGGAAATCCTTCCGTTTACAAACTCTTTGAAAGATCTCTGTACGGCAATCCGTTCTTTTGCACAGGCACAGGATGCAATGCAGAAAAATGATATGCAGAGCGCGTTTGATCTGTATATGGCAGGTTCGGGAAGTTATGCGACCTCCCAGACATATACAAAAGAGATGTACAATGCGTCTCCGGCAGTTGTAACTCCGGGATCGACCCATTTGATCCCTCTGGCAAAAACATTGGAAGCGGCATTGTCAGATCCGATGAACGATTATGTGGCAGGCGATGTTGAAAGACCGTTGAAAATTACGGCAGAGGCAAGCTTTCAGACATGGCAGAGCGGAAAACCGGCAGATATTATTGACGGCAACAGCGGTACGTATGCATGGTACAACGGAGCAGAAGGTGTCGGACAGTATTATCAGGTGAACTTCAGCAAACCGACGACTATTTACGGCGTACATATCGAAAACGGCGCAGGAAAAGAGAAACCGGACGATACATTCGGATACGCAAAACTGAAATATCAGGCAGAAGGTTCTGATGAGTGGAAAGAATTAGAAAACGGAAAAGAATACGGACCATATGCTGCGAAAGTTGATGTGGCAGGACTTGAAATCGAGAACGTTACGGCAGTTCGTTATGAGTGCTCGAGAGTGGGAGGATCTGGTAAATGGCCTTCTATGCGTGAGTTTAAAGTAGACTTGCAGCCCGGAGCGGCAGATACGTTTACAAAAGAAGTGATCCGTACAACAGAAGGTTGGACTGTTTACAATAATGGAAACGAAAATAATGCAATCGACGGTGATGAAGGCACAAGCGTACATTACAATGTAAGACAGGGAGATCCTACAAACGGTGACTCTATGATCGCAGGTGATTATTTCGGAGTGAAGCTGTCCGAGAAGATCACACTTGGAAAGATCAAGATTGTCCAGGGTAATAATGATACACATGCAGATTATATGCAGAACTGTGATCTGGAGTGGTCGGTTGACGGTCAGAAATGGACAAAGATTGCAACATTTGAAAACAAACGCACGATAGAGATCGATGTATCTGACAAAGATATTCAGGCACAGTATGTTCGTATCAAGAATAATGCGACACAGAAAAACTGGTTTGCGATCAGAGAATTTGACGTTGACTCTAAAGTATGGTTTAACTCGAAAGTTTACACAAACGTAGACGCTTACAAAGAATACAGAGCAAATCTGTTGGATGAAAGCGCTGAAATCGAAGCTAAGAATGATATTACTTTAAAGAAAGATCAGTATATCGGCTTAAAATTAGACCGCATTCATGAGATTAAAGATATTCAGAAGAATCTTGAAAATGCAGACAAGCTTACCCTTGAAACATCTCTCAATGCATATGAGTGGACAACATATGATGCAAAGAAACCGGGAGATGCAAGATATATCAGACTGATCAACAAGACGAATGATGATGTGAAATTCAATTTGAAACAATTCGTTGTAAATACGGTAGAGTTCAAAGAAAAATCACTGCATTCAAAAAGCGGAAATTATACGATCACAGATCCTGAGAAAGCGTTCGACGGAAACAGAGCAACAGAGGCTGTTTATCAGACATCACAGAACGAAGGCGTTTGGTTCGTATACGATCTCGGACAGACAATCCACTTCGATAAGTTCAAAGCTGTCTGCGAGGATAGCGAGCATGACTATATCAGACATGGTAAATTCTCTGTATCTACAGACGGAGAGACATGGGAAGAAATCATGACTCTCGGTTCACAGGATGGACCAAATAACGGAGAAGCGAATGATACTGATGAGATCGGAGCGGTGCTTCCGAATCATGAAACTTCTTATAATACAAAAGAAGCAACAAACATTAACAAAGATGCACGTTACCTGAAATTCGAGGTAACAAGAACAAAAGTCGGTTCTGACAAGTGGGTTCGCTTCAGCGAGCTTGAGATCAATGACGGAGCGTATGTTCCGAGTGAAAACGATCCGACATATGAAAGCTCATGTCTCGATACACAAAACGGAAAATTCTCTTATATGTCAGATATGAATCTTGCGACATCATTTGTTCCGGCAGAAAAGAGCGGAAACCTTGTTTATCATGTATCAGAGAAGAATGACCGCAATAAGATTAAGATTGTTCAGAGAGCAGATTCGATTTCAAATGCAACTGTAAGTGTGAGAACATTAGCAGAAGCAGATACATGGAAACCTGTCGGAACACTGGGCAAGACAGTGAATGAGTTTGTTCTTCCGAATGAGACAGTGCTTCTTGATGTGAAAATTGAGTGGTCAGATGCTAAGGTCGGCATTATAGAGATGTTCCTTTCAAAAACAGATGCTCCGACACCGGAAGAGAAAGTTTGGACAGTGACACTTGACGGAAAAGAAGTAAAAGTAAAAGACGGAGAAAAACTGACAAAACCGGCAGACCCGACAAAAGAAGGATATAAATTCCTCGGATGGTTTGTAGGAGATAAGGAGTTTAACTTCGATACACCGATCACAGAAGAACTGAACGGTATTAAGATCGAAGCTCGTTTTGAGAAGATCGACACACCGACACCGGGTGAGAAAGAATGGACAGTGACACTTAACGGAAAAGAAGTCAAAGTAAAAGACGGAGAAAAACTGACAAAACCGGCAGACCCGACAAAAGAGGGATACAAATTCCTCGGATGGTTTGTGGGAGATAAGAAGTTTGACTTCGATACACCAATCACAAAAGAACTGAACGGTATTAAGATTGAGGCTCGTTTTGAGAAAATAAAAGATGAGCCACAGCAGCCGAACAAAGGCGGAGCAGTTCAGACAGGTGATACAACAAACATAGCGCTGTGGATTGCATGTCTTGGTATAGCAGGCGCTGCAGTTGCTGTAACTCTTAGATCACGCAGAAAACGTTCTTAATGAAACGGTTGTTTTGATTGACGAACGGTGATCAGTTATAAAAAGTAAAATACAGATTTTTCTGCCGGCGGGATTTATCCTGCCGGCAGTTTTGCAGTGTAGATTAAAGATAAAACAATAGAATATGGAACGTAAGAAATGTTTTCAAAAAAGCTATAAAAAATGAGCTTTAAAAAATCGTAAAAAACTGTAAAAAATTTTAGTAAAAAAATTGACAGAATAAGAAAAAAAGACTTGCAATTATAAAAGTTATATGATAATATTAAAAACGGTTCTGCTACAGAACTAGAAAACAATGGCCCCGTGGTCAAGCGGTTAAGACATCGCCCTTTCACGGCGGTAACACGGGTTCGATTCCCGTCGGGGTCACTTACATGAAGCAGAAGCATCATGTATTCACAATTTCATTTGTGGCGCAGTAGCCAAGCGGTAAGGCGTGGGTCTGCAACACCCTGATGCACCGGTTCAAATCCGGTCTGCGCCTCTCAAAACCTGAAGATAAAGTATTCTTCAGGTTTTTCTTTTGCCGGAATTTGCAAGTCTTGAATTAAGAACCTTTTAATAGTATAATCAATAAGACTAGAAGACAATGGCAATAAATAAAGTTTTATTAAGGAGGAAACTATTATGGTTACCTGGAACAACTTAAATACTCTGGCTTCATTTCAGACTCTTTCAGAGACAGAACGGGTAGATCTCGTATCTGCAATGACAGGAGAGAATGGTGCTGAACGTGTGAAGAATTACAGCATCCCGATGGCAGCAGGACTTGCTTATAATTATGCTGCAAAGCAGGTGGATGAGAAAGTTCTCGATGCACTTGTAAAGCTGGCAGAGGAAGCTCAGCTTGGAGAGAAGTTTGCAGCTCTTTACAATGGAGAAGTGATCAATACCGGAGAGAAACGTCTCGTACTTCATCATATGACCCGTGGACAGCTTGGAGAGGCCGTTGAGGCTGATGGCGTGGACAAGAGAGCTTTTTATGTAGAGCAGCAGGAGAGAATTGCAGAGTTCGCAAATAAAGTACATAACGGTGAGATTACCAATGCGGCAGGTGAGAAATTTACTACAGTTGTTCAGATTGGTATCGGTGGTAGTGACCTTGGTCCGCGTGCAATGTATCTTGCACTTGAAAACTGGGCAAAGAAGAATGATACATTTAAGATGGAAGCAAAGTTCATCAGCAATGTTGACCCGGATGATGCGGCAGCAGTTCTGAATTCCATCGACGTGGCACATTCTATTTTCGTACTGGTTTCCAAGTCCGGTACAACACTGGAAACGCTGACAAATGAATCTTTTGTAAAGGATGCCCTGAAGAATGCAGGACTGGATGCATCGAAGCATATGATCGCTGTTACAAGTGAGACTTCACCGCTTGCAAAGAGTGATGACTATCTTGCAGCTTTCTTCATGGATGATTATATCGGAGGACGTTATTCTTCAACATCTGCAGTTGGTGGTGCAGTTCTTTCACTGGCATTTGGACCGGAAGTATTTGCAGCATTCTTAAAGGGTGCGGCAGAGGAAGACAAGCTTTCTCTGAATCAGGATGTATTACAGAACCCGGCAATGCTGGATGCTCTGATCGGAGTTTACGAGCGTAATGTACTGGGATATCCAAGCACAGCGATTCTTCCATATTCACAGGCTCTGAGCCGTTTCCCGGCACATTTGCAGCAGTTGGATATGGAGTCTAACGGTAAATCTGTAAACCGCTTTGGTGAGCCGGTAGATTATCCGACCGGACCGGTTATTTTCGGAGAGCCGGGAACCAATGGACAGCATTCTTTCTATCAGTTGCTTCATCAGGGAACGGATATCGTGCCGCTTCAGTTTATCGGATTTAAGAACAGTCAGATCGGAACAGATGTAGTGATCCAGGACAGCACAAGCCAGCAGAAGTTATGTGCGAATGTAGCTGCACAGATCGTAGCCTTTGCATGTGGAAAAGCTGATGAGAATAAAAATAAGAACTTTGAAGGTGGACGCCCGTCCAGTATCATTATTGGTGAGGCACTCACACCGGAGGCTCTCGGAGCTCTTCTTGCTCACTTTGAGAATAAAGTTATGTTCCAGGGATTTGTATGGAATGTAAACAGCTTCGATCAGGAAGGTGTTCAGCTTGGTAAGGTTCTCGCAAAGCGTGTGCTTGCACATGAGACAGACGGAGCATTGAAAGTGTTCAGCGACCTTCTGAATATCTAAAGATTCTGAATATTTAAGAATATGAGAATATGGATCAGTGGATTCTGAGAAATCAGATCGTGATTTCCTGAATCAGATTCCAGGAAAAAAATCCGTATGATATGAGTTTTTCCCATATCATACGGATTTTTTTTGCCAAAGTGTGCAATGTTACGTCAGGCATTTAATTTATTGTACTTGCAGTCTCTTCACAATTTCAGGAAATTCCATAAAATGAGATGCCTTGACGAGAACAGTATCCTGCTCTTTTAAAAGCTGATCCATCTGCCGGTAAAAAGCTTCTTTTGTATCAAAATGATATACGAGAGTTTTGGTGTCGGAATCAGAAGATGCTTCAGAAGCTGTCCGGGCGGCATTCGCCATTTCTGCGGAAAGAGTTCCGATGCAGATGAGAAGGCTGATGCCCTTTTTAACGGCATAACTTCCCACTTCGGCATGCATTTTCTTTTCATCTGCTCCAAGTTCTCCCATATCACCGAGGATTGCTACGGTGCGGGTATCGGCAAAGGCGAGAACATCAAGAGAGGACTTCATAGAAGCCGGATTGGCATTATAACAGTCATCAATGATTGTATAATGTTCTGCCTCGATCAGATTGTTGCGTCCTGCGATCGGGACAAGCTTTTCAATTCCACGGATGATCTCTTCGTCTTTCATTCCAAGTGCATAACCGACGGCAACTCCTGCAAGTGCATTGGAGATCATGTGATCTCCGGGGATGGAAACGTGGGCGGAAAAACTGGAAGAAGGTGTCACGAATGTGGCAACTGTTCCTTTCAGTCCCATTTTCTGAATCTGTTCTGCATGGAACGGGCAGGTCGGATCGAGTCCGAAGTAAACCGGCTGAATCCCACGTTTAGAAGTATATCCACGGAGCTTGTCATCATCACCGTTGAGAATGACAGTACCTTCAGGATTCATGAAATCGAACATGGACGTCTTTTCTTTTAAAATACCATCCCTTGTTCCGAGATTTTCGAGATGAGCATATCCGATATTTGTGATCACGCAGACATCCGGGCGTGCAATCCTGGCAAGAGGTTCCATATCGCCGAAATGACTGATCCCCATTTCAAGAACAGCAACTTCATGCTCCTCACGGAGATTAAATACAGTCAGAGGAAGTCCGATCTCGTTATTGAAATTCCCTTCGGTCTTTAATACACAGTACTTTTCAGAAAGAACGGATGCGATCATTTCTTTGGTACTGGTCTTTCCGACGCTGCCGGAAATTCCTACCACTTTGATGTCCAGTGAACGACGGTAATGTTCTGCAAGATCCTTGAGAGCGTCTGTGCAGGATGCAACCTGGATATAAGGGTAAGTTACATCTCCAAGATCCTGCTCAGATAAAGAACAGATGGCCCCCTGTTCCATGACCTGAGGGATAAAGCTGTGACCATCTACTCTGGCACCTTTAATTGCTACAAAGAGCGTATCTTTCTGGACTTTACGGCTGTCGATAGCGACGCTGGATGCCTCTTTTGAAAGAAGGGCAGGATCACCGTGGTATGTGCCGCCACAGGCAGCAGCTATTTCCTTTAAGCTCATATTTTTCATGATGAGTATCTTGCCTCCATTGATTTTTTAATGATTAATTCGCAAAGATCGCTGTATTCGATCCCTGCAACTTTTGCTTCCTTCGGCATCAGGCTGGCAGAAGTCATTCCCGGGAGTGTATTCATTTCCAGGCAGTAGAGGCTGCCTTCTGCATCGAGAAGAAAATCGGCACGGCTGTATACGTTGAGTTTTAACGCATTAAATGCTTTTACAGTCAGTGCTTTCATCCGCTCTGCAACCTCTTCCGGGATGTCGGCCGGGCAGACTTCCATGGTAGCACCGTCCTGATATTTGTTGGCATAATCAAAGAACCCTGTCTTTGGAATGATCTCGATCGGAGGGAGAGCCTTACCGTCAATGATTCCGCATGCGAATTCACGTCCTTTGATATAAGGTTCTACCACAATCTCATCTTCATAGTGGAAAGAATGCTCCAGAGCATTCTGATATTCTTCATCGGTATTCACAATATAAACTCCGATACTTGAACCGCCGGAGCATGGCTTTACAACGACCGGGAGTGTCAGTCCAAGAGACTGGTAGGAAAGATCCGATCCGTTCTTATATAAAGTTCCACCGCCAGGTGTGTCTACACCGGACTCAAGGAAGATCTGCTTTGCAACGCCCTTATGCATGGCAACGGCACATCCGAGAGAATCCGGTCCGGTATACTTAATGCCAAGAAGATCGAATGCAGCCTGAAGCTTTCCATTCTCTCCCTCTCCGCCATGAAGGCCGAGGAAAGTAATATCTGCAAGGCGGCACAGCTCAATGACGTTCGGACCGAAAAAGCAGTCAGACTGATCCGGGCGGGATGCTTTAACTGCGGCAAGATCCGGTTCTTCTGTGCTGATATTTTTGACGATATCAAGGCCATGATCCGGAAGTGTAAAGACATCTTCGAGATTTTCCGGTGTATGCTCCAGTCCCATAAATACGTCGAGAAGGAACGCATCATGTCCTTTTTCAAGTAATGTACGGCAGATGCCGGCAGCGGAAGAAAGTGATACATCACGTTCTGTGCTGAGACCTCCGGCTAATACGATAATTTTCATAATCAATAACTCCTTTTATTGAGAAATAATGGTAAATTTCAGATCCATCCGGTATATCATGAATAAAAATACAGCGGATGGACACATACAGATTTATTATAGCATATGTATATGGAAAGTAAAAGATGGGAACCGGGAAGAGAGTTACAAGAGATTTTCGGATGCAGAATTCCTAGATGTTTGTTGATCGTCATTGTAGAAATGCCATGAAAATGTTAAAATAAACCACAGTGAATCTTGAATGACCGGAGGGATGACTTATGAGTGGAACAGCAGGAACTCAGGGAGAATGCAGAGTAGAAAAAGAGACGGAAGAGGAGATCATCCAAAGATGTATTTCCCATCTTGATACAGACTATTCCTGTCGGCTGGCAAAGCAGATGGAGCGGGAGAAGACGAACCCGGTATTAGGTTTCCGTACCGCAGGTTCTCATGCAGAGAAGGCAACCGGGGATTTCCTGTATGAGGAAATGAGATCCATCGGATTGACTGATGTTCAAAAAGAAGAATTCTGGCTGGATTCGTGGACTTTCGGGCGGGCAGTTCTGCGGTTTAAGGACAGCAGCGGGAAAGAATATACCTGTCAGCTTGGAGCTTACCAGACGAATTTTGAGACAGATGGATTTCAAGAGTATGAGCTGGTTTATGTAGGAAGAGGGACGGCAGCGGATTATAAAAATCTGGATGTACGGGGGAAGCTGGTACTGGCAGATATCAATCAGAGAGATGAATGGTGGATCAATTATCCGGTCTATCAGGCATATCTGAAAGGGGCAGTGGGGCTGATCGCTGTGCAGATGCAGGGATATGGAGAAGTGGATGATGAAGCACTGAATGCCCAGGATATCGCAGGACCGGAGTATGCACCGGCATTTTCAATTTCCAGGAGAGATGCAGCCCTTCTGAAAGACCGCCTTTGTGAAAATGAGAGATCTGTCAGGGTAGAACTGGATGCGTGTTCACGGGTGGAGAGAAATCGTCCGGCTTATAATATTACCGGGAAGATCCCGGGAACAGAGACAGATCAGATGATCCTTCTGTCAGCCCATTATGACTCCTATTTTGATGGATTTCAGGACGATAACTGTGCGGTGTCCATGACGTTTGGCATTGCGAAAGCACTTTTGGAGAGCGGTTACAGACCCCGGCATACGATCGTGATCTGTGCGTTGGCAGCAGAAGAATGGGGTGTGTGTGATTCAAAGTATGACTGGTCTACGGGAGCATGGAATCAGGTGTTCCGCATCCATCCGGAGTGGCAGGGAAAGGTGCTGGCAGATCTGAACTTTGAACTGCCGGCACATGCTCACAGCAGTCGGGATGCCATTCGCTGTACTTATGAATATGCAGATTTTCTGAAAAAGTTTGCAGATGAAATGATTGTGCCAGAGGATGCCTACCCGGATGGACTGACTGTGCTTGCCCCGATCGAGACATGGTCGGATGATTTCTCTATGGCGATTGCGGGAATCCCGTCAACGGTGAATGATTTCAGTGCCGGTCCTTTTATGGAGACACATTATCATTCGCAGTATGATAATGAAGAGATTTATCAGGAAAATGTCTACCGGTTTCACCATGAACTCTATACAAGACTTTTGTTGAAGCTGGATACGCTGATTTTTCCTCCACTGGATTTTTCCCATCTGTTCAGGAAAATGCACAGTTCTGTCTCTGCAAGGATGGCAGAACAGGATGAAGAAGATCTGCAGGGAGTGATGCAGACGCTGATCCGGGAGACGGAACAGGCGGAGCGGACAGCGGAAGAATTGTATGAATGGATTGAAAAATCACAGATTGTCTGCCCGGTGGCTGCAAAAAGCGGTGAGGATATTTCACAGAGATTGCTTGGAATCTTCAGAAAGGGACAGGATTATTTTGTGCGGCTGAACTGGCAGGATGAAGTATTGTTCCCACATGAAGCTGCATCGAACAATATCTGCTATCTGAATCAGGCGGTGCAGGCACTGGAAGAGGGCGAAATAGAAGAAGCGTTGAAGGCACTCTATGAAGTGGATAATAACTGTTATGCATTTCTTTTCGACGAGGAAGTTTATTATCATTTTACAGAATATATTCTTCATCAGCCAAAAGACAGGCTGATGTGGGGAGCCGGAAGAATTTTGCATCATGAAAATCTTTACGGGATCGTGAAACGGCTTAGAAAGCTGGAAAGCCGGCAGGCAGAGCATGGACAGATCCCGGATCTGGAAGAGGAAATACGTCGGCTGCAGGCAGCACAGCGAAGACAGAGGACATATCTGACGGATGATATCCGGTATATGACAGAATCTGTAAGAAAGATGCAGAAGATGATGGAAGCCAGTTTACAGGAAATCAAAGACTACAGGATCGAATAATACAGAAGAGAACCATACAGAAGAAAATAATAAAAGGAAGGAGCCGGAGGTGGCAAGGTACTGACTTAAGCCTCCGACAAAAAATATGGAATGCAAAAATTTATACCGGGTTCAGGAAAAAGATCTGGACAGGTTAAGGGAGATACTGACGATTTGCTTTAAAAATGATCCGTTGTACAGTGCGTTGATCGAAGATCAGGAGACAAGGGAAAGACTGATGCCGCATTTATTTTCGTGCGATGTAACGGAATGTTTTGAAACGTGTGAGGTGTATGCGGATAGTGAAGAGCTGAAAGGAATCCTGATCGTTTCTGATGAGTCGGATCACCGTCATGCATTTTATAATTATTTTGTAAGTCTGAAAGAAAGCCTGGTGACAGACGGATGGCTGATTCATGAAGATCCGAGCACAAGGACTTTTTGGAATTTTATGCTTGGAAAAGATTATCTCAATTCGGCATGGACGGCACAGCTCCATCAGACCCGGCGGCTGCATGTGATTTACCTTGCGGTAGATCCGGCATATCAGCATCATGGACTGGCAGAGATGATGATGCAGGAAGTGATCGACCAGGCAGAAGAGCATGGTATGATGATCTCTTTAGAGACGCACAATCCGAAGAACGTCGCATTTTATGAACATCTTGGATTTAAGACATTCGGGGTGGTTGAAAAAGCACCTTTTCATCTGAAGCAATACTGCATGATAAGAGAATTGGGTTCAGAGAAGCCCAATTCCCTCTAGTACGATTTTTAATCCGATCAGGATCAGAATGATTCCACCACAAAGTTCCGCACGGGATTTGTATCTCATTCCAAAGATGCTTCCAATCTTGACTCCGACAGCGGAACAGACGAAGGTGGTTGCACCGATAAAGAGAACAGCCGGAACGATGGCAACGTTCAGAAAAGCGAAAGTTACACCGACCATCAGTGCATCAATACTTGTGGCAACAGCCAGAAGGAACATAGATTTTACATCCATGGAGGCATCTACCTCTTCTTTATCACCGAAGGACTCCTTAATCATGCTGACTCCGATAATGGCAAGCAGGATAAATGCGATCCAGTGAGAATAATTTGTTACAAAATCACTTAGAAAGCGTCCGGCAAAATAGCCAATCAGAGGCATCAGAGCCTGAAATCCGCCAAACCATGCACCGGCAATGCACATATGTTTCGTCTTGATCTTCCCAAGGGAGAGACCCTTACAGACGGAGACAGCGAATGCATCCATAGAAAGACCGACAGCAAGAATAAAAAGTTCAATTAATCCCATTTCATTTTCCTCATTTCTTTACATTAAAAAGTGACAGGTAATGACTGTAATGCAAAAAAAGAGACTCAGGGACAGTATAAAAATACCGCCCCATGAGTCTCGTCGTTTATAGTAATACCGGGTGTTTCTGCACCATTATGTCGATAATACAACGCTTTTGTAAAAGTCAGGATTGAAGCCTGTATATAAGCTTATATCAAAGCGTCGACTACTCCCTCGCAGGATTGCCTCATTCTATCACACCAAAGATGGAGTTGCAAGAAAAATGATAAAATTTATCGGAAAACGAATTGATAAATCGAAAAGAGTGCGTTACAATCAGACGTTGGAATCTTCTTTGAGATGAGTTTAAGAGTGAAAAGCGGGAGGTTGCAGAAGTGATCCATATCTATATCATGTATCTGCCGATATCAGAAAAGAATGACGGAAACAGGACAGGACAGAAGCACAGGACGGAGCATAAAGCAGGAACAGAATTGCTTGCGGTCGGACTGAGAGAACTTTATGGAATGGAATTGAATAGAGCCGGATTATCCTACGGGCAGCATGGAAAGCCATATCTGCGGAATCACCCGGAAATTCATTTTAATATCAGTCATTGCGAAGGACTGGCAGTCTGTGTATTCAGTGATACAGAAACGGGAGTGGATGTTGAAAGGATCAGAGAAGTGAAGGAAAAAGTTATTCCGAAGGTATTTGACAGAGCAGAGCAGGAACTTCTTTTTTGGAACAAAGCAGAGAAAGAAAAATATAAGGAAATTTTTTACCGTTTTTGGACTTTAAAGGAAAGCTATGTGAAGCAAAGTGGGCAGGGAATGACGGTAAAGCTGACGGATTTTGCATTTCAGCCGGAGTTGGATCCGGGATGGAGGGAAGTTCCGTGTACGGATGAAAAAGTCGGGGCAATGCAATGTAAGTTAAAGGAGAAATGGATTCTTTCGGTCTGCGTGGAAAAGTTGCAGGCAGATGAGAGAATGACGACAGAGAAAATTGTGATCAGGGAAATTACGACAAAAGAAAAGGAGTGGATGGAGCATGAGTGAAAATAACAGTGCTGTAAAGGCAACGAAGACAATTCATGATATGACAACGGGAAGTCCTGCAAAGCTGATCGTGCAGTTTATGATCCCGATGTTTCTGGGAAATATTTTCCAGCAGTTTTATAACGTGGCAGATTCGATCATCGCCGGACAGTTCCTTGGGGTACGGGCATTGGCAGCGATTGGAAGTACGGGGTCTCTGATGTTTTTTGTGACGGGCTGGCTGAACGGACTGAGCAGTGGATTTGCGATTCTTGTATCTCAGTGGTTTGGGGCAAAGCAATATGACCGGATGCGGCATTATGTGGCAATGTCGGTTTATCTTGCACTTGGATTTGCATTATTGATGACCATCGGATTTGGGTTTGCAAATGAACCGATCCTGAGACTGATGAATTATTCCGATCAGATCATGCCGGATGTAAAGGCGTATATGGGAATTATCTATGCAGGTCTGATCGTAACAGCCGCATATAACTCACTTGCTGCGTTTCTGCGTGCGTTGGGTGACTCAAAGTCACCGTTGTATTTTCTGATTATTTCAGCGGTGATTAATGTGGCACTGGATGTGGCATTTATTATTTTTGGCGGCATGGGAGTCGAAGGATGTGCGTATGCAACTGTCATTGCACAGGGAATCTCCGCAGTACTCTGCCTGATTTATATTATAAAGAAGTTTCCGATCCTGCATTTGAAAAAAGAGGACTTTAAGATTTCTCTTTCTGCATGGGGAAGGCTTCTGGCACTGGGTATTCCGATGGCATTACAGTTCTCGATCACGGCAATCGGAACAATCATCGTGCAAGGTGCGATCAATGTATATGGAGAAAATGCCATGGCAGGATTTTCAGCGGCAAGTAAACTGCAAAATATTATTATGACGGTATTTGTTGCTTTTGGTGCTACAATCGCAACTTATGTAGGACAGAACCGTGGTGCAGGGAAAATGGACCGCGTCAGACAGGGAGTCCGCTGTACGCAGTTTATGATCTGGGGATACAGTATTTTTGCAATGGTACTGGTTTTCTTCTTTGGAAGATATCTGACCTGGCTGTTTATCAATCCGTCAGAAACTGCGGTAGTCAGTGCGGCAGTTACTTATTTTCGGATGGTCTTCTGGTGTTATCCATTTTTAGGAAGTATTTTCCTGTATCGGAATACCTTGCAGGGACTTGGATATGGTCTTGTACCGATGCTGGGCGGAGTTTTTGAACTAATCGCCAGGGCAGCGATTGTCTATATTGTATCGGGCAGGGCAAGTTTTGCTGGTGTGTGCCTGGCAGACCCGGCAGCGTGGATCTCCGCGTTGATTCCGCTGGTGCCGTATTATTTCTATATAATGAGGAAGACGAATCAGTGACAGGAAGATGTAATAAGGTATAAAAATTCTAATCTTTTCCGCACCTGTTAATGGTAAAAATTATCAATAACTGTTATAATGAAGCAAAATAGCATTCATTTATAAGCTACAAAGAGTGAACTTCAAGAAAGAAGCAAAAGAAGAGAAGTGGAAAAGAGAGTGTGGATATGACATTAAAGGAACTTGGAATCGGGCAGAGTGCGATGATCTGCAAGGTTGGTGGAGAAGGTGCATTAAGGCAGCATTTTTTGGATATGGGAATGATACCGGGAGCGGAGATAACTGTTGTGAAGTTTGCACCTATGGGAGATCCGATGGAATTGCAGATTCATGGCTATGAGCTGACACTCCGACTTGCAGAAGCAGATCAGATTGAGGTGGAGCCGATCAGAAAACGGAGCAGAAGTCATGAAGGACGAAAGAATATTAAAGCTTCAGAGCATCCAGGCTTAGGTGAAGAAGGAAAATATCATTCCAAAGAGAATGAAAATCCATTGCCAAAGGAGACAAGACTGACCTATGCGTTAGTGGGAAACCAGAACTGCGGAAAGACAACATTATTCAACCAGCTGACCGGGGCGAACCAGCATGTTGGAAATTTCCCGGGAGTAACAGTGGATAGAAAGGATGGTTCTATTAAGGGGTATCCGAATACGCAGGTAACGGATTTGCCTGGAATTTATTCAATGTCACCTTACAGTAGTGAAGAAATCGTTTCAAGAAATTTTGTATTGAATGATAAGCCGAAGGCGATTATTAATATTGTTGATGCGACGAACATTGAGCGGAATCTTTATCTGACAATGCAGCTTTTGGAAATGGATATTCCAATGGTTGTTGCATTAAATATGATGGATGAAGTACTTGGAAACCAGGGATCGATTGATGTTAATCAGATGGAGGCGATGCTGGGAGTCCCGGTGATTCCTATTTCAGCGGCAAAAAATGAAGGTGTTGGAGAACTGGTAAAGCATGCGGTTCATATTGCCAGGTATCAGGAGCATCCATTGCGTCAGGATTTTTGTGATATGAATGATCACAACGGAGCAGTGCATCGTTGTATTCATGCGGTAAGTCATCTGATCGAAGATCATGCAGAAAAATCGGCTTTACCGGTTCGGTTTGCAGCAACAAAAGCGATAGAAGGAGATCCGTTGATTTTAAAGCAGTTGCAGTTGGAGCAGAATGAATTGGAAATGCTGGAGCATATCGTGGTTCAAATGGAGAAGGAGCGAGGGCTGGATCGCAGTGCGGCAATCGCTGATATGAGATTTGATTTTATTGAACGGTTATGTGAGCAGACGGTTGTGAAGCCGAAAGAAAGTAAGGAGCGTGTTCGGAGTGAGAAAATTGATCGTATTCTGACTGGAAAATATACAGCGATTCCTTGTTTTATCGGAATCATGGTACTTGTATTTTATCTGACATTTAACGTGATCGGAGCATGGATGCAGAGCGTACTGGAATATGGAATCGATCAGTTGTCAGCAGTTGTGGATACAGCATTGCTGAACCTGGATGTAAATCCGGCGATCCATAGTCTGGTCATTGACGGAATATTTACGGGTGTGGGGAGCGTACTGAGCTTTCTGCCGATTATTGTAACATTGTTCTTCTTCCTTTCACTGATGGAAGACAGCGGTTATATTGCCCGGGTTGCATTTGTTATGGATAAATTGCTTCGTAAGATCGGACTTTCAGGAAGAAGTATCGTTCCAATGCTGATTGGATTTGGTTGTACGGTTCCGGCAGTTATGGCAACAAGAACCCTGACCAGTGAAAGAGACAGAAAAATGACGATTCTTCTGACTCCATTTATGAGTTGTACGGCTAAATTACCGATTTATTCTTTCTTTGTCAGTGCTTTTTTCCCGAAAAAGGGTGGTCTGATCATGTCAGGCTTATATGTATTGGGGATTCTGACAGGTATTTTGATTGCTTTCTTATATAAAGGGACTCTTTTTAGGGGAGAACCGGTTCCTTTTGTAATGGAACTGCCGAATTATCGGATGCCGGGAGCAAAGAACGTAGCACAGCTTTTATGGGAGAAGGCAAAAGACTTCCTTCAGAAGGCATTTTCTGTCATTTTAATAGCAACGATCGTGGTATGGTTTTTGCAGAGTTTTGATCTGCATTTAAATATGGTCGAGGATTCGGCACAAAGTATTTTAGCAGCAGTATCAGGGTTTTTAGTACCGATTTTCCGGCCGTTGGGGTTGGGAGACTGGCGGATCTGTACCTCTTTAATCAGTGGTTTTATGGCAAAGGAAAGCGTGGTGTCTACGTTGGAAGTGTTGTTCGGCGGGGGAATTGCTTCTGTATTATCACCGCTTGCAGCAGCCTCTTTGCTGGTATTCAGCTTATTATATACACCGTGTGTGGCTGCGATTGCTTCTGTAAAAAGAGAACTGGGCGGAAAGTGGGCAGTCGGGTTAGTAGTCTGGCAATGTTTTATTGCATGGGTTGCGGCATTTCTCGTACAGGGAATTGGCGTGATGTTTGGAATAGTATAGAGGTAAAATAAAAAGACATCGGTTTTGAATCTGATAGAGAAAATGTGTAATATTATTCACATTTTCTCTTTTTTTGATAAACAAGAAGAATTGGTTGAGTTAAGAAAAGAAAAATGATAAGATTTAAGTACTGGTTTGGGGAAATTAGTATGTAATGATAGCGAAAAAGTAAAAAAAGGAGAAGTTTATGAAAAAAAAGAGCTTAAAAATGGTAGCAAGTGCAGCTCTTGCACTGACTATGCTGGTTCAGGTGGGCGTGCCGGTATATGCGGAAAGCATTGAAACTACGGCAGAAACATCATGGAAAAGCGATGTAAAAGATCATTGGAATTTTGATTCAAATATAAGTGATCAGGGAAATCGCAGTACAGGAGTGTTACATGATATTACAATAGAAGAAACGGGAAATTCTGTTTTTGGAAAAGCATTGAAGTTTGGAACAGGTACAGATAAATATATGAGCTTAGAAAATTATATCAATACGGGTACCGGACAAACTTCTTTTTCTATGTGGTATAAATATGATACAAGTATCACAGAGACTAATACAAATGCGTCAGCGGTTCTTTTACAACATGAAGATAAAGGAAATCGTTCAGGAAGAACTCTTCTTTCATTAAAATCAGATGGGAAGTATGATACATTTATTAATGGAGAGCGTGCAGCAGCAACAGAAAAAGCTGTACAGAAGGGGGACTGGCAGCATATTACAGTAGTGTTTGATCAAGAAGCTAAAACCGTAAAATATTATATTAACGGGGAATTAGATGGTACTGCAAAAACGATTGGGAATAGTGCAACAGATGAAGTGTTAACCCTAAGAGTAGGTTCTCATAAAAGTGCAGGTTCTACAGATCCTCATCCTATGCGTGGATTTATTGATGAACTATATGTATATGACAGAGCTTTGAGTGACAATGAGGCAAAGAGCCTTTATGAAGAAAAAGCAACAGAGTTATATAAAGTAGATTTAAATGTACTTATTACAGAGGCCGAAAAGTTACTTAGCAGTGGAAGTTTGCCGGAGGAGAATGAACTTCATGTAAAACTACAGGAGGCGATTTCTGCGGCAAAAGAGGCGACATCCGCAGGAATTCCAGTGATGGAGACGTTAAAATCTGCAAAAGATACTCTAACAAAGGCAATGGAAAACTATAAGGCAAATCAGCCGATTGATTTGAAAATCAATACAGAAGAAGTAACACAGCATATCGACTCAAAATCTATTTTTGGAATCAATCATCGTTATGCGTTTAATGGATATGGCACCTTTGATTCTAAAAATATGAAGATGAAAGATGAATTTGTAGAATTGTATAAGGATGCAGGATTTGGCTCCATTCGTTATCCGGGTGGTACCATCTCTAATCTGTTCAATTGGAAGACGACTTTAGGACCGAAAGAACAGAGAAAGAAACAGATTCATGGCTTTTATAATAATCAGGGACAGGGGGGAATTGCTCCCAATTTTGGTATTGGAGAGATTGCAACCTTTGCAGACGAAGTAGATTCTGAGATTGTTTATGTATATAGTTTAGGACGGGGAAATGCACAAGATGCAGCAGATCTTGTAGAGTACTTAAATGCAAAGGTTGGTACAAACCCAAATGGCGGAATTGATTGGGCACAGGTACGTGCAGATAATGGTCATACAGAGCCATATAATGTAAGATATTTTGAAATTGGAAATGAGATGAACCTTGGCGGAGAGGATGGAACAGCATCTCAAGAATATTGGACAAAATATGCTCAGAATAAAGGTGTAGAGGATGCATACATAGAAGGTGGAACAATACAGATTACAGATCGATATACTGTGAAAGAAGAAGACTGGAATAAAACAGCATCACAGAGTGATGGTTCACCTAATCAAGTAAGATATTTGCGATATGCAAATATAAATCCGGGAGGAGAATACAAAGACGGAAAAATTATAGATGATTCAAAGTTTAGAGCTATGGAAAAAGGTGTACAGGTAAAAGTCGGAACAGATGGACATCTTACTCCTTGGACTGTGGTAGAAGATTTGAGTCAATCAGGACCAAACGATACACATTGTGAAGTAGATTATAGTACAGGTGCCATCAAGTTTGGTGATGGCAAGAATGGTAAAATCCCTACAGCCGGAAATAATATTTATGCTACATATTCTGTAAAACGGGATGGATTTATTACTGTTTCGAAAGCAATTAAAGATACAACAGCTAAAATCAATAAAATAGAAGGTACAAAACATACAGCAAATGTTTATACGAGTTATGAAACGGTCGGCTTTATCAATAAGATGGAGGCGAAAAATGCGGAACAGTGGTATGACGGAATGACAATTCATCCATATTCAGACCATGTTGATGGGGGAAATGATGCAAATGCATTTTATGATAATGCAATGAAGCGTGCGGAAGTCAGTGGAATCGGCAAGGTCAAAAATAAGATGGCATTGTTAGAGCCAAAAGGAAAAGTTCCGGTTATCAGTGAGTTTGGAATTTATAATAATACAGAGGCACAGCTGCGGTCGCAGACGCATGCGATTTATATTGCAAAAGTATTAATGGAATATGTTCGCATGGGAAGTCCTTATATTCAAAAACATTGTCTCTCGGATTGGTATAGCGATGGCAAAGATTCTTTAGGACCAACACAGCAGGCGGTTATCCAGGTGGTTAAGGGTGCGGATGCAAATACAACAACTGGAGAAGGTACGTTTACATTCTTTTCAACACCATCAGCGTATGTATTTAAAATGTTGAATTCTGGATTTGGGGATAATATCGTAAAAACGGAATTTAGTGAAGTTCCTACCATGGCAAACGGAGCAGAAACATTATCAGCTCTTGCAAGTAAAGATGCAGAAGGAAATTTGTATATTGCGCTTGTTAATGCAGACAGAGATAGAGATCGTAATATTGCATTACAGATAGAAGGAACTGATGTTGCAGGGAATAAGATGACAATCCAAAAGCTGGAAACAGATTCTATTACAGCTGCAAATACACCGGAGGAGCCTACAGCTGTGCAGGTTACAGAAGATGCAGAAGTTGAATTGGAAGGAAATCCAATCATCAATCTGAAGAAACATTCTTTTGTGATTGTAAGAATTGCAAAGGCAGTAGAACCTGAAGCAGATAAATCAGAATTACAGGCAGCAGTAGATGCAGTGGCTGGTTTAAATGAAGCGTATTATGAAAACTTTGATGTGATTGCAGATGAATTAGCGGCTGCAAATGAAGTTTTAGCAGATGGAAAAGCAACTCAAGAGCAAGTTAATGAAGCTTTGACTAATTTGGAAGCTGCAAAAGCTGAATTGATTATGAAAGATGCAGAGTATGGAAAGGTAGATGCAGCCATTGCCGAAGCAGAGAAACTAAATAAAAAAGACTATAAGGATTTCAGTAAGGTAGAAGAAGCAATTGCCGCAGTTGTACGTGGTAAGAAGATTGATGAGCAGACAGAAGTTGATGCTATGGCTCAGAGAATTGAAGATGCTATTGCTGCATTGGAAAAAGCAGACGTGCCTGGAAAACCGGAGAAACCGGAAAAACCTGGAAAGCCAGAGAAACCTGGAAACCTAGAGCAACCTGGAACCCCAGGGAAACCTGGAAATCCAGAGAAACCGAATGGAAATAAGGTTCCGGTAACAGGTGATGAAACAACACCGATTCTTTGGATGACATTGGTTGTAATGGCTGGAGCAATAATTCAAGTTGGCAAAAAAAGATTGAATATTATAAGAAAAAACAGATAATTTAATAAAAAGATGCCAGGGTCCTAAGGTCTTTCACCCACCTATGAGCAAGCTCATGTGGGCTTAGACCTTTTGACCCTGGCATCATGTAGATAAGGATTTTAGAAAAAAATTTAAAAAATTGGCACTCAACACTTTACAGTGCTAACAATACGTGCTATATAATAACTAGAACAAAGGAAGACAAAGAAATAAAGAACAGAAAATAAGAAAAAGTCATCCGGGTTTGTTCTGGCAACAACTGCGAAAGCAGCTTATATAAACTGTGGGATTTCCCGCAGGGGCAACAAAGTTAGCATTGAAAGGAGAAATGACTTATGATGATGCCTAGTATTTTTGGAGAAAACTTATTTGATGATGATTGGATGAACTTCCCATTTGAGCAGGATTTCTGGGGAAAGAAAAATCCGTTATATGGTAAGCACGCTAAGAACATGATGAAGACAGATATCCGTGAACATGATGAGGGATATGAAGTAGATATTGATCTTCCGGGATTTAAGAAAGATGAGATCAGCATTGAACTTGAGAACGGTTACCTGACCGTATCTGCAGCTAAGGGTCTTGATAAAGACGAGGAAGATAAGAAAGGTAAATACATCCGTAAGGAGCGTTATGCCGGAGCAATGCAGAGAAGCTTCTATGTCGGTGAGAATCTGACAGACGAAGATATCAAAGCAAAATATGAGAATGGTATTCTGAGACTGTCAGTGCCGAAGAAAGAGGCAAAACCAGTTGAGACAAAGAAAACAATCGCAATTGAAGGATGATTTGAACACTGATGTGAGTCAGGTGTCAAATGTCGAAGGGGCTTATGTAAGCCCCTTCTTTTTGTGCGTAAATCTATTTATACGTGTATAAAACATATTTTTTCAGTACAAAAACGTTCATAAATTCGGTCGTAAATATTTACGATTGTTTTTATGAACGTTTTTGTATATAATAGAATCAATAGGATTGGAAAGGATGTGGGTGATATGCGTGAAACACGAACATTAGAATTCAAGGAAACGATTACAAATACTTTTTTGAAAACAGTAAGTGCCTTTTCGAATTATGATGGAGGAACCATTGTCTTTGGGATTGATGACGATGGAAAGATCAAAGGGTTAGCAGATGCTAAGCAATCGTGCCTGGATATTGAAAATAAAATAAAAAAATATAGGATTTATAATCAAGCACTATGATTTGACGATAAGTTTTTTATAAAAAAAGGTACAAAAATGCCTCTGAAACAAAGGTGGACAAATTATGATTGTTTTGCAAAGTAATCAGTCTTCAACTAATAGGCATAAATCGGGTCTTGGAACGAGATTTCACCAGCCTATCAATATATCACTCTTGATAAGAGTAACTTTTGAACGGAATATTGAGATCGTTGAAGAGATTTGATAGCAATGTATCACTTCGGTTTAACTGATGGCCTTTTTTCCAGCTATAAGGTTGATATAGTTAAGTTGATGTGTGGTCAGTGTTTGTTACAAACGACGACTTATATGACAGCGGTCGCTATTTTTTTAAGATTGCCTAATAGAAATAATATATTGTTTGTTATCTGTAAAATATCAGCCTTATGAATAATATAATAGCATTTAATATCTCAACGCCCAATAATGTGGCCGAAGCAGATTTCTGCAGAAATAAATTCAAAAATTTATCTCTGTAACACATCATAAAATAAAATAAAACTGCTATATTTGCATATTATATGATATGTTGAGCTATGACAAAAAGTACAATGGGTACCAAGTTGCCAAGGAAATTGGAGCAGAAGATGAAGATAGTCGGTGAGCAGATCAGGCTGGCCAGACTGCGTAGAAATCTCAGTATTGCTCAGGTTGCCGAACGTGCCACCTGTTCACCTCTTACGGTTTCACGCATAGAGAAAGGTGTACCGACAGTGGCAATAGGCATTTATCTTAGGGTGCTTTATGCACTTCAGCTGGATGATGATCTTCTTCTGCTTGCAAAAGAAGATGCAATGGGAAAGGCCTTGCAGGATTTGAGTCTTAAGAAACGAGAAAGAGCATCCAAAAAAGAATAAGGTATGAAAAGAGTTTATGTATTTGCAGATTTTGATTGGCTGAAAGCACCAAGGTTGATTGGAGAGATGAGTTACGAATCCCTTCGTGGCTTTGCTAGCTGGTGCTGCAAAAGTTGAATTAGGTAAAAATGAAATAAAATATTTTTAAGAGTATTCAAAATTTTATTTAGGGTATTAATAATATCGAGAGTATGAATTATACAGCTTGGAGTGAACTTATATACAAATATTATTTTGAAAGACACTCAGATGCTAGAGTTGTACTTCATATTACTTTGCAAGATCTTGTTGATTTTGCAAAAGAAGAAAATGTGGAGATTGCAAAAGGTCGATATGCCTCTGAATTTAAGGACGATTTTATCAAAAGGGATTTTGTTTGTAAATTTTGGATTAATATAAAAGATAGGTGCCCTAGTATAGAGGACTTTAAAGAAAAACTATTAGCTCTTAAACATATGGCAAAGGAAGAACATAATTATAAATATCTTCTTCCTATTATTGCTATTTTAATTATGCCAATTTGTGAAAACGATGCGCTTGAATTGCATGGGAATGATTATTATGGCCATCTTTTACCATTTCTATTTAGTAATGGGTTCATAAATAAAAAAGCAAATAATGATGGGAATCTTTTGCAAGATATTGCTTTAGATGAAATTTGGAATTGCATTAATAAGTGGGCTGAGTCAGAATCTCTAGCTTTTAAATCAAGCCAAGTTGTTTCGGGTAATGGAAGGAGACATTATGTACGGTCCCTGATGAAAGAGAGTCTGCTATCACCGTCTCACCTTCAAAAATTTTGTATCATATTTGAAAAAGGAGGTCTTGCCCCTAAAGTTAACATTGAAAATGATAGATTGTTATCAGCCTTTCGTACGAATTATCAATACATTGGATTATCAATTGGAAGATATAATCAGCTAGTAGGTAAAGAGTTCAAAGAGTATCTTATATCTGTTCTACGCAAAGAATACGATCATTGGGATGGTACAACGAAAATAAAAGAGAGGGATCCCAATACGGGAAGAATAAAGATTAAATCAGATAACACGTATTATCCTCTATTATTAATGATGGATTTTGATGTAAATTCTCGAGTAGTAAAATTTGGATTTCATCTATATTGTCCTGATATTGATGATATGGATGATATGCATTTTATTGCGGATAATTCAGAAGTAGATTTACCTTTAATTTATATCAAAAGTGATGGATATGCTAATCGTCCATTTTATATTGAAAATAATATAGTCAATAGAATTTTTAAGGATAGAAATGGTGTATATGAGATACATGAAGAGAATTTAGAAACAATTAAAGGTCGATTCGTTGTTTCTGATTACTATCTTCTCAGAGTCTATCAAAATAAATATATTGCAACGAATGAATTTATCAAGGGTAAGTTTTACTTTATTGTTGTAAGAAAAGATGTAATAGAATTATTTACGGAATGGCTCAAAGGAAATTCCGCTGAATTTGTTTCTGATTGTATATTAGGCGGTAACTATTGCCTGTATAGGATAAATTGCGCTATTATGGAAATGCCACAGCGTAATAATTTGCGTTTTAATTCAGATTTGAAATGCAAATCCGTGAATAATATCGAAGTAAAGACGGCAGAAAATCAGGAGGTTATATTATTATCTAATTTATTCCCTGCACATTTTGAAATTTCAGGTGTTGATGTAGCAAAAGATAAAATATATGCAGTTTCTGTGAATAGTGAAAATAGGTACTCACAAGAGTTGATTTATGATCAGAAGAAAAGTGTCTGGATATTATCTGTAAGTATAAATACAGAGTTTGTACTATATTGTAATGAAAGTCGTATACCTTATGGACATACATATAAATTTTCAGATTTTATTCTTCCGAAAAGTTTTAAAGAAGTAAAATTGGATAAATGGGGCAAAACAAATGGAAAACTATCGGTTTTGCTCCCCAAAAGATGAACGTGAAGATATTCGAACGTTTCCGCCGTGCCTGCGACGACTTCTTCAAGAAAAAAGGAGAATTCTTCAAGAGCTTAAAAGAAGGCATGAACGAGAATTTGGAAAAGAAAAAAGCGCTTTGCGAAAAAGCGGAAGCCTTAAAAGACAGTACAGACTGGAAAGCAACTGCCGATACCCTGACGAAACTCCAAAAAGAGTGGAAGACAATCGGACCGGTAGCCAAGAAACATTCGGACGCTGTTTGGAAACGTTTTATCACGGCTTGTGACTATTTCTTTGAACAGAAAAACAAGGCTACTTCTTCACAACGCTCTATCGAAGTAGAAAACATGGAGAAGAAAAAGGCATTGATCGAAAAGTTGTCGTCCATAGACGAAAACATGGATATCGAGGAAGCCAGCACACTGGTACGGGATCTGATGAAAGAATGGAATTCTATCGGTCATGTACCATTCAAAGAAAAAGATAAGTTGTACAAGCAATATCATGGATTGATCGACCAGTTGTTCGACCGTTTCAACATTAGCGCTTCGAACAAGAAGTTAAGTAACTTCCGGTCAAACATCAGCAATATACAAGGTGGCGGACCACAATCTCTATACAGAGAACGCGAAAAGCTGGTACGTACTTACGAGAGTATGAAGAATGAACTCCAGACTTACGAAAATAACCTGGGTTTCCTGACTTCCACCTCAAAGAAAGGCAGCAGCCTGTTAACCGAGTTGAACCGTAAGGTAGAAAAGCTGAAAGCAGATTTGGAACTTGTATCACAGAAGATTAAAGTAATAGACGAATCTATAAAAGCAGAAGAATAATCTGTTTGTAAAGAAAGTTGCTACTGAAAATATAAAACAGGCTTTATGTTCGTTGAACAATAAAGCCTGTTCTTCTTTATTATTAAATGATAGCATTTAACGCCTTCAAAAACTGTCACCGAATTAGTCTACATTATCTTTAAATTTCAAGCGGGCAAAAAATGATAAAACCCCGCAAGAACTAATTCTTAGCAGGG
>OIWQ01000142.1_pt1 | contig 88208 bp, 61 predicted proteins | sample 1587571 | NCBI WGS metagenome assembly OIWQ01 (sample SAMEA3888910, study PRJEB22519) | human gut metagenome | biome: human gut; feature: human-associated habitat; material: faeces | place: Denmark | collected 2010
ACACGCCGCAAGCAGAAACCGCGAACGTCAGCTATTTATCATACCATCTCCTTTCGGCAACTAATTATACCCGGTTTTCCTCCGGATACAACATGGTTCGGGAAAAAAGTCCAAAAAAGTCCGTTTTTATTGTTATGGTTTTGAAAAAATCGATAACCAAAAACATTTCCCTCCGGAAAAAGCTCAGCATCCCGAGCCGCCGCGGTAGACGAATTCGCCGCCGATCAGGGTGAAGAGAATTCCGGAGGCGGGCGCGTACGGGTGGAGGAAGTCCGCTTGCCCGTCGATCGTCTCCGGACCGAATGCGGAAAGATCAGCCGGTTTCCCCGGCGCAACCACCCCCGCGTCGGCGAGGCGGAAGATTCCGGCCGGCAGGCCGGTCACCTGCCGCACCGCCGCTTCGATCGAACTGGACGCGTCGAGCCGGAGCCGCAGGAAGTGCGGCAGCGAACCGAAGGCGCGCGGATGGCAGCTCCCGAGCGAACCATCCGCCGGGCGGGCGTTCTCGTCGCTGCCGCAGGCGCAGTAGTCGAGCGCGATGATCCGCCGGAGATTCTCTTCGGACATGCCGCGGAATCCGGCGGTGGTGCCCGCCGCGTCGGCGGCGAGCAGACGGACGGCGACGGCCGCCGGAGGCAGTTTGCAGCGTGCCGCAATCCGGTCGAAGGTTTCGCCGCAGAACTCCGCCATGCCGGGCGCGGAGGTCCCCACCAGACGGACTGTCGGCCACGAATCGGCGGGGCGCGCCTCGGCAAGTTCGTGTTCCAGCGTTTCGGCGGTGGCCGGGTCGGCGAGGCGGCGTTCGATCGTCTCATCGTCGAGATCCTCCCATTCGCCCGGCAGGATGGTGCTGAGCTGGGTCATCGATTCGGTGTAGGGGTAGCGGTCGACGGTGAGCTCCATCCCGCCGGCGCGCGCCTCTTCGAGCAGTGCGATGGCGCGGTCGAGCTTGTGCCAGTTCGCCCGCCCGGCGGTCTTGAAGTGGCTGATGTGCACCCGCCGCAGGCCGGCGCTCCGGGCTAGCTCGATGGTCTCCTCCAGCGATTCCAGAAGTTCGCGCCCCTCACTGCGCAGATGGGTGGCGTAGAGACTTCCCGCGCGGGCGAGGAGCTTCATCAGAAACAGCAGTTCGTCGCGGTCGGCGAACTTGCCCGGCACGTAGAGCAGTCCGGTGGAAAGGCCGGAGGCGCCCTGCTGCAGCGCGGTTTCGAGCAATTCCCCCATGCGATCGAATTCGGTTCCGGAAAGCGTCTTCTTCTCGTATCCGGCGACGGCGGCGCGCAAGGTGTTGTGGCCGCAGAGGGCGTGCATCCGGAGCCGCACATTCCGCGCGTTCAGCGCCTTCTGCCAGCCAGCGAAATCCTCCCAGTCCAGTTCGACGCCGTAGTTGCGGTAGAGTTCGGTCAGGTGGTCGCGGTTTTCGCCGGTGAGCGGAAAGGCGGAGAGGCCGCAGTTGCCGACGATTTCGCCGGTCACCCCCTGCGAAATCCGCCCGAATCCCTCCGGCGAGGCGAGGATCGAGAGGTCGGAGTGGCCGTGCGCGTCGAGAAATCCCGGCGCGAGAATCCGGCCGCCGAGATCGTGATGCTCCTCCGCCGCCGCGGAACCGAGAATCTCCGGCTCGACCGCCTGGACAAGCCCCTCCCGGACCAGCACCGCCGCGCGCCGCAACGGTGCGCCGGTGCCGTCCGCCAGCCAGAGGTTGCGGAAGAGTTTACTTGAGCAGTTCATAGACACGGAAGAACTCCGACCCGCTCCACGCCTGAGCCGGACAACCGCCCTCGCGGTGGGGCGCGTCGCCGTCGGCGACCTCGGGCAGTTCCCCGGGGACGCCGCATTCAAAATATTCTGCCGCGGAGAGCAGCAGCGCCAGCGCCCGTTTCCGGGCCCGCCGCCCGCCGGTCAGCGCGAGCGCTTCGCAGTAGGCCGGGAAGGGCCAGCACCAGACCGTGCCGTTGTGGTAGGCCACCTTCCGTTCGGTGTCCTCCGGGCCGCAGTAGCGCCCGCGGTAGGGATGGGCCGGGTCGTTGAGCAGCCGCCCGTCCCGCTCAATCGGCAGCAGGTAGTGCACCGGCCGGTCGGCGAGACTGCGGATGCCGCCGGGCACCAGCAGTTCTTCGCAGGCGGCGAGGATGCGCCGCTGTCTGGCCCGGTCGGAGACCGCGCCGAGCGTGACCGCGAGAAGCTGATTGGGGCGGATGTGGTCGTCGGGAACCGCTTCGGCGGCGGGGACCCCCGGCCGCGCATGGAGGCAGTCCGAACAGTTGCCGTTTTCGGTGCGGAAGAAGAGCGTCTCGATGCTCCGGCGGACCTGTTCGGCGAGGCGGCGGAACTCCGGCTCCTCCCGCCCGAGGAACTCCAGCGCGGCGTACCAGAGCGCCTGAATTTCAATCGGATACCCTTCGCGCGGAGTTCCGGCGGGGAAGTTCGTATCCATCCAGGTGAAGTGCGACGGGCTGAAGATGAGGCCGCTCTCCCGGTCCATCCGGATGCCGTTCGGCGTGCCGTTCTGGTAGTGACGGGCGATCGAGCGGAGCACCTCCCGGAGCGTCCGCCCGCCGCAGTCGGCGTCGAGCAGCGCGGCGGAACCGGCGGCGTCGACGAAATCCCGCGCGGCGACGACAAGATAGAGCGGCGCGTCGCTGGTGTCGCGGTTGGCGTCGTCCAGCCCGCGGATCATGTTCGGAATCGTTCCGTTCCGTTCGAAACAGGCGAACTGACGGATGATCGCTTCGCATTCGGTGCGGAATCCCCCGGCGACGAGGCCGCGCAGCGCGATCAGCGTGTCGCGCCCCCAGTCGAGGAACCACGGGTAGCCCGCGATCACCGTGCTGAATTCATCGCGTTTGACCACGAACCGGCGCATGGCCGGCTCGAAGAGCTGGCGGGGCGGAACCGCTTCCGGCCACCGGCCTTCCTCCGGCCAGGTGCAGGGTTCTCCCTCCGGAGTTCCGGCGGGAACCGCTTCGGCGAAGAGACGGGCGCTTTCGCCGCCGCACAGCGGAATTTCGAAGTAGCCGGGGCTGAAGAGGTCGGTCTTGTTCTCCAGCCCGTAATAGCGCTCCGCCGGCAGATCGACGAGGTAGTACCACTCCGGCTGGGAGTGGAAGACGCCCCCTTCCGCACGGAGCCGCAGGGAGCGTTCCGCCGGGGTGAAGTCGAAGCCGTTCTCCAGCGGCCGGACCGCCGCCGGGAAGCGGTGTTCCGGGCCGGTGAACGCCTTGGTGACCTGATGGTTGATCCGGTCCTCGAGGTCGGGGCGCAGGATGATCGTCACCGGGGTCGCGTCGTCAAGTTCCCCCGGCCGTCCGCCGGAGTTGGACCGGCGGAACCGGAACTCCACCGCATCGCGGTCGAGCGCCATGGCGAACTCGATCTCCAGATCGGCCCGGCACCCCTGACCTGCGGGGAGACGGAAGTGCCAGCGCGCCCGGTTGTCCGGGCCGGCCTGGAAGGCGGCCAGCGAATCGAGATCGATCGCCTGCGAATAGCCATTGATCGCCAGCCACGCCCGGCAGCGGGTGAACATCACATGCCGGTCGACCGGGTAGGAGGGGTTGATGTTGGCCGCGAGGATCGCTTCGTACTTGCTCTCGAGCCGGCCCCAGGCGGCGGAGAAGAGACTGACGCCGCCGCGGGAGTTCGCCCCGAACGCGTACCGGTTGCCGAGCTCATGCTCGACCCGTTCGCCGCCGAGGTGGATGCGGACCTTGCGGGGGTCCGGAAGCTGGAGAAGCTCTCCGCCGGTGCGGCGGATTGTACCGTCGGCGTCGAAACAGGTCATGTGAAGTTTCAGCAGCCGCGCTTTTTCCGCGCTGTTCTCCGGCAGCGGCAGCAGGACGATCTCCCGCCCGTCCGCCGCCTTGAGGCTGGTGCCGAAGGCGATGGTGCGGTTTTCAAAATGGATTTCCAGCCGGAAGCGGCCGCGGCTCTCCGCCAGCAGAATATCCCCCGGCGGGAGCATGACCCGGCGGCGCGGATCGAACGCTTCGCGCCAGTGGGTGAGCGGCGGCGGCTCCATCCCGGTGGCGGTGGCGGTGAATTTCTCCGGATCGGCCAGCATCGCTTCGCCGGGGGCGGGGATGGCGCCGGCGGTGAGGCCGCCGAGTTTGACCAGAATCCGCCGGGCCATCGCGTCGGCACGCTGACGCCGGACCCGTTCCGGTTCCCGGTTGACGGCCGGGGCGGGAATCCGGTAGTCGTCGAAGGCGATGCAGAGCGCTTCGCCCGGCTCCAGCGGCAGGGAGAGTTCGCCGAATTCGTGGCGGAAATTCACCCTGCGGTCGGAAAGAAGATCGCGGCCGGCGCCGTCCGGACAGCGCTCCGACGGCCAGTGCACCTCCGACGGGTGGTCGCAGTCGAGGTTGAGCAGCACCAGCAGTGTCTCGCCGCTCTCCGCACGGCGGCAGGCGGCCAGCACGTTGCCCGGACCGGTCTGAATGAGTTCGATCCGGGAGCCCGGCTGGAAGGCGGGGTGGTCGGCGAGCAGGGTGTTGTAGCGCCGGATGGTGTCGACCAGATTGGGCGTCGCGCCCCAGTTGAGGCCGCCGCTGCCGTGGACGTCGATCTTCTCCTTCGCGAAAAATTCCGCGCCGTTGGCGAAGCCGAAGGCGCCGTTCTCCGCCAGCAGTGCCGCGACGGCGAAGCGCAGTTTCGCGTAGGTCTGCGACGTGGCGGCCAGCCGGTTGTTGTCGTGCGTCTCCGCAAAATTGATCAGGGTGCCGAACAGCCGGCTGCAGCGGTCCATGACCGGGAAATAGCCGGTGATCTGGTCGCGGGTATAGTTCTGAAACAGCTCCGAATACCCCCAGTTCAGCCCGGAGCTGCCGAGCAGCCGCTCCTGCAGTTTGAGCGGTCCGCCCAGCCCTTCGAGCAGGAACACCGTGTCGGGATACTCCTCGTGGACCCGGGCGACGATGTAGTCCCACGCCGCCTCCGGCAGCATGTATCCGGCGTCGCAGCGGAAGCCGTCCACTCCGCGGCGGCACCAGAAGAGGAACACCTTCGCCATCAGCTGCCGCACCTTCGGGTCGCGGTAGTCGAGCTTGCAGAGGTCCGCCCAGACCACGCCCCAGGCGCCGGGGCTTTCGAAGGTGCCGTCGGAGGAGCGGACGAAGTACTCCGGGTGTTCCCCCTGCAGTTTCGAGGCCCAGCCGGTGTGGTTGACCGGGATGTCCATGAAAATCCGTCCGTCCCGGGCGTGGACGGCGTCGACCAGTTCGCCGAACTGATCCAGCGGCGTCGCCTTGCGGTCGAACTCCGCCAGCGCCGGGTCGACGTTGAAGTAGTCCAGTGCGGCGAAGGGGCTCCCGTACAATCCCATTCTCCCGTAGGTGGTCGGGACCGGGTGGATCGGCAGCAGCTGAAGAATCCGGCAGCCGAGCGCGCCGAAGATGTGGTCGAGCTGTTTGATCAGCCCCCGGAAGGTGCCGGAGGGCGGCAGGACCGTGTATCCGGCCTGATCCAGTTCCGCCACGGCGGCGGGCTGGGGGAGGGAGTATTCCCGTTCGAGGTTCGCCCCGAACTGCCGGACGAAGGCGCAGTAGACGGTGTTGGCGGTCAGTGCCGCGGCGCTCTCCACCTTGAGCCGGAAGTTCTCCCCTTCCGCCCACTCGATCGGGGCGCCGTCGTCGGGGATGAAGCAGCATTTCGCCTCGAAAATCCCCATCTGGGTCAGCGGCAGTTCCAGCGAGCGGCTGCCGTCCGGATTTTCCTGCAGTTCGACGTCGTGCCAGTCCAGCCCCGCGGGCGGGCGGCCGTGTTCGGCAAATTCCACAATTTCACTGCGGCGGATGTGGGCGCGGCCGAGGTTGGTGCGGACGACCGCTTTCCCTTTCCGTTCCGGTGCGACGCCCTCCAGGTGGAAGGTGACGGTTTCTCCGGCGTAAAAGATGTTCCGGGCGGGTATGATGCTCTGACGCATGGTGGATTCCTGCTCTCTGAATCGTGGCTCCTGTTTTGCGTCATAATATAGCGTTCCGGAGGAAAAAATAAAGTAATAGTTCCGGTTTTCACTTTAAAAAAATACAAATTGAATTATATTATAAGGGCGGCGTCCGCCGCCGGAACTCATGTCTCAAGATAAGGATCATCACGATTATGTATAGAAAACTCACCACAGGAATCCTGTTATTCGCCATCGGGATCGCAGGTGCGGTCTCCGCCCTTCTTCTGCGGCCGGCGGAGCTTTCCGCCGCGGAGGTCCGCGTCACCCCCGCCCGCCGGAACTCCGATGGAAACCGCGAAGAGGAACTTCGGCTGATTGCGCAGATGACGGCACAGCTTTTCGCGGCCAGCCACTACCGGAAACAGCCGCTCGACGAGAATCTTTCCGAACGGCTGTTCGACGAGTATTTCGACTCGCTCGACCCCAACCGGATGTTTTTTACTCAGAAAGATGTCGAAAAGTTCGCGCCGTTCCGCCGTTCCCTGGCCGCGGCGCTCCGGCGCGGCGACACCTCGTTCGCCTTTCAGGTCTATGACCTGTACCGGGAACGGAACCGGGAATTTCGCTCGTTCGCTGAAAAACGGTTGAAGGAGCCGTTCGATTTCACAGTCGACGAGGCCTATGTCACCGACCGGCGCAAACTGGCGCGCCCCGTGGACCATGCCGCGCTGGAGAAGCTCTGGGAACAGCGGCTCAAGAACGACATCCTCTACTACCGGCTTTTCGATCGCGCGATCGAAGAGGCGGAAAAGGAGGAGAAGGCGAAGAAGGCAAAGAACGCTTCCGCTGACGACAAGAAGGCGAGCGAGGATGCGGCCCGCCGCGAGGTCGCGAAGAAGTGGGCCGGCAAAACCCCCGCCGAAAAGGTGCTTAAGCGGCTCCGCGACATCACCAATTCGCTGGAAAACTCCGACCGGATCGACATCCTCGGGCTCTACCTCAACGCGCTGGCGCAGGTTTACGGCCCCCATTCGAACTACCTCTCCCCCAAGCTGGACGAGGATTTTGAGATCGGCATGAAGCTCTCGCTCACCGGCATCGGCGCCACGCTGACCAGTGACGACGGCTACATCAAGATCGTCGCGATCGTGCCGGGCGGCCCCGCCGCGCTCGACGGGCGGCTCAAGGTCGAGGACCGCATCATCGCCGTCACCCAGGAGAACGGCGACACCGTCGATGTGATCGACATGCCGGTCGACAAGGCGGTCAAGTACATCCGCGGCCCCAAGGACAGCAAGGTGACGCTGACCGTCCTCTCCGGCGAAAAGGGCCGGAATGCCGTTCCGGAGAACATCACCATCACCCGCGACACCGTCAAGCTGGTCGAGAGCGAGGCCAAGGGCGAAGTGCGTTCGATCAAGCGCCCGGACGGCAAGGGCGAGCTCAAGGTCGGCGTGATCACCCTGCCGAGTTTCTACATGGACTTCGACGCCGCCTACCGTGGCGACCCGAACTACAAGAGCTGCACCCGCGATGTGAAGCGGATTCTGGAGAAGTTCAACAAGGAAAAGGTCGATGCGGTCGTCATGGATATGCGCCGCAACGGCGGCGGCAGTCTCCCCGAAGCGATCACGTTGAGCGGGCTTTTCATCAAGACCGGCCCGGTGGTGCAGATCCGCACCGGCGACCGCCGGATTCAGGTGAAGTCCGACAACGATCCGGAGATCGCCTACGCCGGGCCGCTGGTGATTCTGACCAGCAAACTTTCCGCCTCCGCGGCGGAGATCTTCACTGCGGCGCTGCGCGACTGCGGCCGGGCGCTGGTGGTCGGCGACAGCCGCACCTTCGGCAAGGGGACGGTGCTCGACGTGGTTCCGCTGGAGCGGTATCTGAAATTCGTCGGCCGGGATTTCCCCGCCGGTTCCGCCACCTACGAGACCGCGATGTTCTACCGGACCGCGGGCGGCTCCGTCCAGCAGCTCGGCATCGAGCCGGACATTCAGCTGCCGTCGCTCACGGAGCATATGGAGGTCGGCGAAATGTTCATGGACAATCACCTGCCGTGGGATTCGATCAAGCCGGTCCGGCGCGAGATTGTCAACCCCGGACTTTCCGCTTATCTGCCCGCGTTGAAGGCCGCGTCCGAAAAGCGGATTGCGGCGGACCCCGAATATCAGACGCTCCTGCGGCGGATCGATCTTTTCAAGCGCTACAAGGACCGCAAGGAGGTCTCGCTCAACGAGGCGAAGCGGTGGAAGGAGTACCGCGAGGAGAAGGAGATTCAGGATGCCTCCGAGCGGCTCTACGAGGAGCAGGCCGGAATCTCCGGGAAATCCGATGCCGCCAAGTTCGACCCGGTTCTCAACGAGGCGGTCCATATCGCCGGGGATCTCTGCAGCGCGGAAGCCGCGGCGGCGGAAACCGCCCGCCGCAAATAACCGCCCGCCGGCCGGAATCGCCGCCGCATCCTCCGTTTCTCCGGGGTGCGGCGGCGTTTTGTTTCCCCGGATTCTCTGTCGGATCCTGGAGGGAAAACAAACGGGCGGAACTCGGTTCAGAGTTCCGCCCGTACTGGGAATCAGACGAAAGAATGCGTTATTTTTTCTCCCCGCTGCCGGTTTCCGCGGCGGCCGGCTTTTCCGGCTCCAGGGTCTTCTCACTCGCCGCTTTCTCTTCCGTCTTTGCCTCCTTGGCCGTTTCGGCGGGGATGGTGTCGGGGCGGTATTTCAGAAACTCCGCCTTGAGAACCCGGCGGTAGCGGAAGATCGGCCCCGTGTCGCTCGGCGTGCCGCGGACGTTGCCGTATGTAAGATCGACGTCGCGGTAGATGGCGCGCCAGCTCGGCGAGGAGTCATCGTAATCGAATGCGCTCATGTACAGAGGATTGGTGTTTTTCCCGGAGGAGCTGCGCACCACCTCCTGCGAGGTGATGAGAACCGCGTCGGCGCCGACCGATTCGGCTTCCGAAAGGAGTTTTTCCTCCAGCCGGTCGCGGCTGACATCCATGTAATCGCCGGAGACGACCGCCTTGCCCATCACCTGGTAGGACTGCTTGATTTTCGCCTTGTCGGTGAACATCTTGACCGAAGCGGAGGGTTCCGCTTCCCGAACCCCGTCGTATTCAAACGAAACGCAGCCGCACAGCATCACCGCCAGCGCCGCCAGTGCCGGTACCATCTTCATCGTTCTTGCTCCTGAAAGTATCTCCTGTTGATGTACGACTGTTAAATTAGCCGGGTTGGCGGTTTTTTTCAAATCAAAACCGCGAAAACATGTTGATTTTAGCTCCGGATTGAAGTATCTTATGAAAAAGAATTGCGGATCCGCGGAAGGGTCCGTGCAGGAGATCAGCGGAAACCGCCGCGGGCGGTTCCATGCCGGAATAGCGAAGGAGCGTTGAAAATGATGGAATTCAAGGGCGTGTACACGGCGTTGGTCACTCCGTTTGTGAACGGCGGCGTGGACTGGAAGGCGTTGCGCGAACTGGTCGAGATGCAGGTGAAGGGCCGGGTCGCCGGGATCGTTCCGGTCGGAACAACCGGAGAATCCCCCACGCTCAGCTGCGAAGAGCACCTCAAGGTGATTGAAGCGGTCGTGGAAACTGCGGCCGGGCGTTGCGCCATCATCGCCGGAACCGGTGCGAACTCCACCGAAGAGGCGGTTCATCTCACCCGCGAAGCCAAGGAGGTCGGCGCCGATGCGACGCTTCAGGTGACCCCCTACTACAACAAGCCGACTCAGGAGGGGCTGTACCGCCACTTTTCGACGGTGGCCGACAAAGTCGGTCTGCCGGTGGTGCTCTACAATGTGCCGGGGCGCAGCGGCGTGCCGATTGCGGAGACGACCGTGGCGCGTCTGGCGAAGAATCCGGTGATTGCCGCGGTCAAGGAGGCCGCCGGCAGTGTGGACCGCGTGTCGATGATCCATGAACTGTGCGACATCACCGTGTTGAGCGGCGACGACTCGCTGGCTCTGCCGATGATGGCGGTCGGCGCCACCGGTGTGATCAGCGTTTCCTCCAATTTGATTCCGGCGGAGATGACCGAGATGGTCGAGGCGGCCGCGGCCGGGAACTTCGCCCGGGCGCTGGAGCTGCACCGCAAATACTACTGTCTGTTCCGCGATCAGTTCATCGAAACCAATCCGATTCCGATCAAGGCGGCGATGGCGATGGCGGGGCTGATCCGCGAAGAGTACCGGCTGCCGCTCTGTGAACTCAGCGCCGAGCACCGCGAAAAGCTGGCCGCGACCTTGAAGCGTTGCGGCATCATTCAGTAATCGTTGAGAATGCGGCGGTTCCAGGACGGAGCCGCCGCTCTTTTTTTGAACGGGAGGTTCGCGGTGGCAAAGCAGGAAAAAACCAATGTGATGCGGGTTCTGGACCGGGCTGGAATTCCTTATTCGCATTACAGTTACGAGCATAACGGCAACGAAGCGGTCGACGGCGTCACGGTGGCGCAGCGGATCGGCCGCCCGGTCGGGCAGGTGTTCAAGACGCTGGTGACCCGCGGCGCGAGCCGGAACTTCTTCGTCTTTGTGATTCCGGTGGCGGAGGAGCTCGATCTCAAGGCCGCCGCCGCCGCGGTGGGGGAGAAGTCGGTGGAGATGATCCACGTCGCCGAACTCTGCGGCGTGACCGGTTACATCCGCGGCGGCTGTTCCCCGATCGGGATGAAGAAACATTTCCGCACCGTGGTCGACGCTTCCGCCGAGGCGTTTGACACGATCATTTTCAGTGCCGGGAAAATTGGGGCTCAGGTGGAGCTGGCTCCCGCCGCTCTCGCCGAACTCGTCGGCTGCACCTTTGCTCCTTTGACAAAACAGAACCGGTAAGCGCCGGAATCCATCGAAACCGATAACGTTCAGAGGAAAAACCATGGATGATCGTCTGGTCTTCTCGTACTCTTACCCCATGCCGCACGTCCACTGCGGCACCACGCTCGGCAACGGTCTGCTCGGCCTCAGCGTCTGGGGCGGCGGAAACCGCCTCAACATCACGGTCGGCGTCGCATCGCTCTGGGATCACCGCGGCGGCGTCCATTGGTCGCCCCGCCAGAACTTCCGCGACATCCGGCTCGCTCTCGAGCGGCAGGATCTGGAGGAGATCCACCGGATTTTTGCTCCGGAGAAGCCCTATCCGGCCGGCACGCCGCACCGCCCATCACTGCTGGCAGCGGGGCGGCTGGAGGTGACGCTCCCGAAGGGGTGTGTTCTGGAGGAGGCGAAACTCCGCGCCGACGTCGGGTTGATCGAGATCTCCTTCCGCCGCGGCGGCGACTCCGGCACGCTCCGGATTGCTCTTGCGCAGAAGGAGAAGGGACTGTTTCTGCTGCAGCTCTCGGTCCCGGCGGAAATCCGCGCGGTGCCTTCGCGGGATCTCAACCCGGAACTGCGCGAAATCTCCTTCCCGGAACCGCTCCGCTGGGAGTGCGGTTTTCAACAGCCGATGCCGGCGGATCCGGGGTACAGCCTCACCTTTGAGCGGGCAGGGGAGCTGGTGCGCTGTTTCTTCCAGCGCGGCGACAAGGAGACTCCGCCCCGGGTTCCGGCCGCAGGCTGGGAGGAGGTGACGGCGGAACTCGCCCGTTACTGGGGGGAGTTCTGGAAGCGTGTGCCGGTCATCCATTGTGAGAGCCCGCTCATTGAGGAGCTCTTCCGCTCGGGCATCTTCCAGTTTCAGTCGATGACCGCGCCGGACGGGGTTCCCGCCGGCCTGCAGGGCGCCTGGATCGAGGATCACCGCCTGCCGCCGTGGTCGGGCGATTATCACTTCAACATCAACGTTCAGATGTGCTACTGGCCCGCGTTCCGGGCCGGACTGGCGGAGAACTGCCGCCCCCTCTTCGAGATGATCTGGTCGTGGCGCGACACCATGCGCGAGATTGCCCGCTGTTTCATCGGCGTCGAAGATGGTTACATGATGCCGCACGCCGTCGACGACCGCTGTGTCTGCATGGGGGCGTTCTGGACCGGCGCGATCGATCACGCCTGTGCCGCGTGGATGGCGCAGATGATGTTCGATTACTACAAGTTCACCGGTGACCTCGAATTTCTGCGGGAGATCGGGTTCGAATTCATGCGCGGCACGATGCGGGTGTTCGAAGCGCTGCTGGAGGAGCGCGACGGCGTGTTCCATCTGCCGGTCGGCGTCTCCCCCGAGTACCGCGGGGCGGAGCTGAACGCCTGGGGCGAGGATCCGAGCTTCCAGCTGGCGGCGATTCACCGTCTGGCGGCGGATTTGATCGAAGCATCCGGCATTCTCGGCATCGAGCCGAAGCCGGTCTGGCTGGCGATTCAGGAACGTCTGCCGCAGTTCACGCTGATCGACGGACCGGAAGGGGAACAGATCGCCCTCTGGAAGGGGACGCCGCTCGAGGAGAGCCATCGGCATCACTCCCACCTGGCGGCGATTGCGCCGTTTGCGACGGTGGCGCCGGAGGACCCGCGCTGGAGCGAAATCATTCACCGCAGTGTCAATCACTGGGTCCGGACCGGCATGGGCGCGTGGGCCGGCTGGAGCATGCCGTGGGCTTCGATGCTTCACAACCGGTTCGGCAACGCCGGAATGGCGGTGCTGGACATCGAACTCTGGAGCCGGATCTACCGGAACGCCTTCAACCACTCCTTCCACGATCCGGTGGTGGATGGATTTGCCGTCGGCCTCTGCAATGACAAGACGGTCATGCAGATGGATGCCTATATGGGCGTGGTGGCGGCGATTGAGGAGCTCTTCCTCTTCGAGCGCGGCGGCGAACTTCACCCGATGCACGGTGTGCCGGAGACGTGGCGGGAGTTCTCCGCGGAAAATCTCTATGCGCCGGGCGGTTTCCGGCTTTCGCTGTCGCGCCGTGCCGGCCGGGAGGAGATCCGGGTGGAGGCTCTCCGCGGCGGATGCCTGAAGCTCCGTCTGCCGGGCGGCTCCCGTCGCTGGCGTTGCGGAGAGAAGGAGTGTGCCGCCGGAACCAGTCTGGAGCAGACGATGCTCCCCGGAGAAACATTGCTCTGCCGCCGCTGAAGGCGTTGCGGAGTGCAAAAAAAAAGGGCTGTCGCATCCCTTACAAGGGGGGCAACAGCTCCTCTTTCGACTCTCGTTGCCGAGGAGAAATTTCTGCGGCGTCAATCCAGGTTGTAGATGCACTTCTGTGCGCCGTAGACGCCGGTCCAGTCGCGGTTGAACTGCTCGATGCTCATATCGGTCAGCGGGTGTTCGGCCAGGTGCCAGAGGATATCCGGACTGATGGTGATGGCCTGACAGCCGGCGAGCGAGACGTCGTTGACCTGCTGCACGTTTTTGAAGGAGGCGGCCAGTACCCGGGCCGACATGTTGTGAACCCGGAAGAGGGTGGTGATCATCTGCACCACGGTGACGCCCATGCCGCTGATGTTGTCGATGCGGTTCAGATAGGGCGCGGTGAAGTCGACGCCGGCCTGTGCCGCGAGCAGCGCCTGGCCCGGCGTGTAGATCGCGGTGGCGGTCACTTTCATCCCCAGTTGTTTGAGTTTCGGCATCGCCTTGTACCCTTCGATGGAGACGGGGACCTTGATGTAAAGGTTGCCGCCGATCTTCTCCTGCAGGGTTTCCGCATCGCGGATGATCTCGTCGCAGCTTTCGCCCAGCACCTGAGCGTGCAGCATCCGGTCGCCGATGATGGCGCGGATCTCTTTCAGGATGGAGAAGAAGTTGCGTTTTTCCTGAGCGATGATGGAGGGGTTGGTGGTGACTCCGGCAAGCGGAAACACCTCCGCCGCCTTTTCGATTTCTTTGACGTTTGCGGTATCGAGCAGATAAAGCATTGTATTCCTCATGAATGGTTTGAGTCGAAGCGGAGCGGGACACTGACCTCTGGACAGGCTTCGGCCGGTTCAAGTATGAATTATAATATACATAGCGGGCGCTGATTTTGCAAGAGAAAACGGGGAAACTCTCCCGCCGGATTTCATCCGTGAACTTCGGTTGAATCGAGTCGTATCCGGCCAGCGGCTTCCCGGCAAATCTGATTTTCTGCCCGGAATGGGGAATTTCTCCGGGAGCTGGCCGGCGCGCGAGGACAATTCAAAGAGAAGGCGGACAAGGCCGGGAAATGACCGCTCGGCCTGTCGATGTAAAAATCGGTGACGAAACATGCATGGAAGGCCGTTTTGAGGTAGAAACCGCTGCTGTCGCGACGTTTGAGCACTCCTTCAACAGCATGACGAGCTCCTTTGATTACTCTTTTCATTATAGGCGATGTATACAGATTGTTGTAATTTTGTATACAGACGGCGCGGGTTTATTCGCAATTTTGCTGTACAAAAAATTTTCCCGGGCTTTGCCGTTCCTGCGACAGCAAGAAAAAACGCGGTACGGAGATGTTCCGTACCGCGCTGTTCCGGGGGGCTTTTTTCAGAATTTCGACTCCCAGGAGTCGCTCTCCGGGCGTTCGAACGGGGGGAGTTCCCCCGTATTGCCGGAAAGTTCGATTTCGTTCAGATTCAACCGCGACACATGCCGGGCGATGAACGGCACATCCCCTTCGATCGTTCCGGAGATGCCGGAGAAGCGCAGGTCGCTGAGCGTCGTGGCTGCATTCCCTTCCAGCTGGAAGGGGCGTCTGGCACGGACGCGGAAGTTGCGGAAGGTGAGCCGCTCCAGCCCCCGCAGCCGGATTGCCCCCTCGCAGAGGATTACGACAGGGGCTCCTCCGGAGACGATGTCGAAATTTTCAAAGCATAGATCGCTCACCTGCAGATAGCCGCAGCACTCCTTGCGCAGATAGCGGTAGGGATGGACGCTGACGATTCCGTTCCCTTTCCCGCGGAAGACGATGTTGCTGAAGGTGCAGTGACGGATGGTATCGTCGCTCGGGCAGCCGATCCGGATTCCCTGGCAGGCGCTGTCGAGCACGCAGTTGGTCACCGTGACCTCCTCGCAGATCGAAGGCTCCTCCGGCGAGCGGCGGATTGCCCGCAGAATCAGGCAGTCGTCGCCGGTGCGGAAAAAGCTGTCGCTCACCGTCACCCGGCGGCAGCTGTCGATGTCGATGCCGTCGTTGTTGATCATCTGCTGACAGCCGACGATCCGGATCCGGCTGATGTGGACATCTTCACAGGCGATCAGCCAGAAGCTCCACCCCGGCGAGTCGAGGAACGATACGCCGTCGATGAATACATTCCGGCAGCGGTAGAGCTGCACCATCCGCGGACGCGGGTGCGGCGGCTTGGCAAAGAACTTCCCCGGCGGCACGTTGCGGTCGTAGAACAGCGGGCCGTTCCCGTCGATCTCTCCGCCGCCGGTGATGGAGATGTTTTCGCACTCCGCGGCGGCGATGAGACACTTGCGGCTTCCTTCCGGCGCGACGGCGTCGAAGCCGGGGTGGCAGAAGTCGTCGTAACGCTCCGGCGTCGATTCCCCGAGAATCTTCGCTCCCGCCGGAATGTGCAGTTCGATGTTGCTGCGCAGATAGAGCGTGCCGGAAAGGTAGACACCCGGCTCAAGCACTACCCGGCCGCCGCCGGCCTGTGCGGCGCGTTCAATCGCCTGCTGGATGGCGGCGCCGCTCTTTTCACTGACAAGGTAATCCATTTCCAATCTTCCTGATCTGGTTAGAAGAAACTGTTTCAGCCTATTAGTATAGTTCCCGGAGGAAAAAAAGCAAGGCGGAGAACGGAGGAAAAGCCGATTTTCTCCGTTCTCCTGCCGGGGGACGCCTCATTTCTTCCGGGCGCGCCGCCGTTTGAACTCCTCGTATTCCGCGAGGGTTCCCGGATAGTCGGTGACGACACCGTCGCTGATCTCGATGATCCGCGTGGCCAGACTGCCGACGAACTCCCGGTCGTGGCTGACGAAGATCACCGTGTTCGGGTAGAGGGTCAGCGCGTAGTTCAACGCTTCGATCGATTCGAGGTCGAGGTGGTTGGTCGGCTCGTCCAGCGCGAGGACATTGCCCGCTTCGAGCATCATCTTCGCCAGGATCAGCCGCGCCTTTTCTCCTCCGGAGAGCACCTGCACCGGCTTGTAGACTTCATCGCCGCTGAAGAGCATTTTGCCGAGGTAGGAGCGAAGTTCCATTTCGGTGAGGCCGCGTTCGGGGGCGAACCGGGCGAGCCAGTCGATCGCCCGCTCCTCCATATTGAGCACTTCGGCGGCATCCTGCGGGAAATAGCTCAGCTTGACCGTCTCGCCGTGGACGACGTCGCCGCTGCACGGCTCGATCCGTTTGAGCAGAGTTTTGAGCAGCGTGGTCTTGCCGGCGCCGTTGGTGCCGATGATGGCGACCTTCTCCTCGTTGCCGATGGTGAGGTTGAGGTGTTCGAAGAGCGGCCGGTCGTAGACTTTGGCCAGATCAGTTCCTTCGATGACCCGCTCGCCGAGCCGGACTTCGGAACGGAAGCGGATGAAGGGGGAAACCCGGCTGGAGGGTTTGATCTCTTCGAGCTGAATCTTCTCCAGCTCCTTCTGGCGGCTGGTCGCCTGCCGCGCCTTGGAGGCGTTGGCGCCGAAGCGGTTGATGAACTCCTTGAGTTCGCTGATCCGGTTCTCCTTCTTCTGGTTTTCGCGGCGGATGTTCTCGAGCGCGATCGCGTTGGCGGTCATGAAGGCGTCGTAGTTGCCGGTGAAGAGGCGGATTTCCTGATAGTCGAGGTCGGCGATGTGGGTGCACACCTCGTTGAGGAAGTAGCGGTTGTGGGAGATCACCACCACGGTGCCCTCATGGCTGCGCAGCATGTTGCAGAGCCAGTCGATGCTGCTCATGTCGAGGTGGTTGGTCGGTTCGTCGAGCAGCAGGATGTCCGGATTGTCGAAGAGCACCTGGGCCAGCAGAACCCGCAGCTTGAAGCCGCCGGTGAGGGTCGAGAGCGGCTGGGTGTGGAACTCCTCGGCGATGCCGAGCCCGGCGAGCAGTTTGGCGGCGTCGGACTCCATGGTGTAGCCGCCGGCGTCGGCGAAGAGCCCTTCGATGTCGTTGGCGCGCTCCTCCTCTTCGGGGGAGAGGTCCGCCTTGCTGTAGAGGTACTCCCGTTCGCGGTGGATGCTCCAGAGTTTTTCGTTGCCCATGCAGACCACGTCGAGAATCGGAATCTCCTCATAATCGTAGTGGTTCTGCTTGAGGAAGCCGATCCGGCACTCCTTGTCGACCGCGACGGAGCCGGTGGTCGGCTGCTGCTGGCCGGTGAGGATCTTCATGAATGTGGACTTGCCGGAGCCGTTGGCTCCGATCAGGCCGTAGCGGCAGCCCAGGTTGAATTTGACGGAGACGTTTTCGAACAGCGTCTGCTGCCCGAAACGCATCGAAATGTCGCTCGCGGAAATCATTTCTCGTGTCGCACCTTATGCTGATTGAACATGGGCCGGTTCGCCGGCCGCCCCGTTTTTTGTAATCCGACAGAAAAAATCGTCATACTATATCACATGACCGGCACTTTTGCCAGAAAATTTCTGTCGGAGGCGACAATTTTTCGCTATCGGCTGCCGAGTGTGCGGAACTGTCGCGGGGGGAAGGCGAAAAAAAACGTGCCCCGCAACATCTGCGGGGCACGCTGAAGTTCCGTCGCTTACAGGGTGAGATACTTTTTCCGGAGTTCCGGTTCGGACATCATCCGCAGGAACACCCCTCCTACCACCGACCGGGCCTGGAAGCCGACCTTCTTGCCGTCGGTGGTTTCGTACCAGTCGGTGAGCGGCACCCGGGTCGGCGTTTCATTGAGCCAGAGGTAGACCGGGTCGAGCAGCGCGGCGAAATCCTCCGCTTTTCCGGTCAGCGTCGCACTCCACAGAATCCAGTCGAGCTTGGTGTAGGTGCGGCGGTTGTCCAGCGGCAGTCCGTAGCGGTTCTGGCGGGTGCGGTAGAAGGCGAGCTCTTTTTCCGCCACCTCCTTCGGGAACAGATTCAGGTTGAGGAGCCGGTCCCAGACCAGATTGTACTTCTGGCTCCAGCTTCCGGGCTGGTCGAAGGCGAGCCGGTAGTGATCCGAATCTGCGGCATCGACCACCCATTTCCGGGCGGCGGCCGCGGCGGAGCTGCGGAATTTTTCCGCCTCTTCCGCATGGCCGAGCGCCGCGGCGATCCGGCTGTAGGCGCCGAGGGCGAGAATCGCCTTCAGCGAAAGGTTGGTGTTGTGCGCAAGATGACCGGCGAAGTCGTCGGTGCAGAGCTGATTTTCCGGATCATATCCCTTGTCGAGCAGATACTCCGCCCACTTGCGAAGCGTCGCTTCGTGCGCCGCGGCGAAGGCGGTCTCCCCGGTGAATTCCACCAGCGCACCGGCGAGCAGCAGCATGTTGCCGCTCTCCTCCACCGGCATCTGGTTCTCCTCGGTCTCTTCGCCGCCGCCGTAGACCTGGCCGTTGGCGAGCGGGTAGGTTCCGAGGTCGTGCGGGGCGAAGGGGAACTTCCAGCGGCGGCTCTCCGCATAGCGCAGAATCGGCCGGAGCATCCCTTTGACCAGCTCCGGCGCAGTCAGCAGAAAGAGCGGCGCCGAAGGATAGGTCACATCCACCGTCGCAATGCAGCCGTTGGAGTAGTTTTCCTTCGAGAAGAAGAGCGCACTGCCGTCGAAGTCGGCCGCAAGTTTGTGGGCCGCGATCGCCTGACGGAAGGCGAGCGCGCAGAGCCGGGCGTACTTTTCGCCGCCGCACTTCCGGGCGTCCTCCATCAGCATCCGGTCGTAGCGGATGCACTCCTCGCGAAGTGTGGCGAACTCTTCCAGCGCCGCTTCCACCATCTCGCGGAATCCGGCGAACGATTCCCGCCAGTACGGGCGGAGTTTCTGCCCGAGATATTCGATGGGGGAGGGGTCGTCATAGGCGACCGCCACGAACCGTTCCACCGCTCCCTCTGCCGGAACGTCGAAGGTCAGTTTCGCCGCCAGCGTCTGATATTTCAGTCGGGCCTCAATCGGGAATTCGATATCGTCGGCCTCCGGGAGTTCTCCTGTTTTCGCAAAGGTCGTGCGCAACGGCCAGCTCGGCGCGATCGCAGTCTCCTCCGCAGGGGCCGGAATGACAAGACAGCTCTTCCCCCAGTTGATCCGCAGATCGTCGCCCGCAATGGTCAGCGGCCGCTGATTGGTGGAGGCCGCATAGAGCAGTTCGAACCGGGAGGAGTGCGCTCTGCCCCAGACGATCTTTTCCGTCGGCAGATTGACGCAGAGTTCCGCGCCGCAGTCGAAGCAGAGTTCCGCCTTGTGCGGTTTCCCGTCGGTTGAGGCGAGGCGGAAGATCACATAGGTGAGCGGCCGCGACAGCACGTCGAGCCGGTGCGGCAGAGCCGGGGTGAGGAAGGTGAGCTCCAGCTCCACCCCCTCCGCCTCGAAGCGGTAGATGGTCCGGGTGGGGAGGATCTCCACGGAGCGCTGTTCCATCGCCGGAGCGAAGGCGTTACGCCCGCAGAAGTTCCGGCACTTGCCGTCGATGCGCAGGAGACCGCTGATTCCGTAGCTGGAACCGGTCCAGTGGTGCGGCCACTCCCGGGTCAACTCGTCTTGAAAGCTCCAGATGCTGAAATAAGGATCGTGCACAATCAGCGGCACGGCCGGCGCACGCAGCGGCGCAAGTGGCGTCGAATTCATTTTTGTCCCTCCCTCTTTTGGGTGTCCTGGTTGTAATATAGGCGCAAAAATGGATTTCTGAAATGGAGAAAGTTGACGATTCGATGTGTAAAATGCGCATCGTGCTGTCCGGGTACATCACTCCAGCGTCACGAACGCCACCGCGTAAGCCCGTTCGTGGCTGATGGAGATGTGACACCGTTTCACTCCGAGCCGGGCGGCGGTTTCCGCGGCGTGTCCGGTGAAGGTGAGTTGCGGCGCGCCGTGGTCGCCGGAGAGCACTTCGATTTCGGTGAAGGCGCACTGTTCACCGATGCCGCAGCCGAGCGCTTTCGCCGCAGCCTCTTTGGCCGCCCAGCGGCCGGCGTAAAAGGAGGGCGCTTCGTTGCGGCGGCGCGCCTCCTCCTGTTCCGCGGGGGTGAAAACCCGGTTCCGGAAGGCGCTGCCGAAGCGCTGCAGTGACGCATTCACCCGCTGGATTTCGACGATGTCGGTGCCGATTCCCGCAATCATTTCTGCACTCCGGAGTTTTTCTCCTCAACCGGCCGGGATTTCTCCAGCTCCTCCAGACGGCGGCGGAGTTCGCCGCTCTCTTTGCGGGCACGGTCGGCGTCATCCTTCGCCGCGGAGATGCCGGCTTTCGCCTCGTTGATCTTTTTCTCGTAGGCGGCGGCCTGTTCACGCAGCTCCTGCTGCTGTTTCCGGGCGAACTCCTCCTTGAGCCGGAGCGTCTCCGCCTGAAGTTTCTTTTCGGCATCCGCCGAGAGTTCCGCAATGCGGCGCTCGAAGCCTTTGCGCTGTTCGGCCAGCTCACTGCCGAGCCGTTCGGCGTTCCGCTGGAAGTCGGCGCGGGATTGATCCAGCATGACGCCGAGCTTCTCCGTCTCCCGCCGTTGTTCGGCCCGCATGGTCTCCATCTGGCCGGAGAGCTTCTCGCCGCCCCGGGTCAGGCTTGCCACTGCGGCGGCGTTTTCCGCCTTGCTCCGCTCGAACTTCCCGTGCAGGGTCCACAGCGCCGCGCCGAGCAGCAGAAGCAGGAGCAGGGCGGCGGCCATGATCGCCAGCCCGGCGCCCCACATCCGGCGCAGCATCCGGCGCCGTTCGCGCTCCAGCTCCTCGAATTTCGCGGCCAGCGCGGTGAACTCCCGGGTGAACTGCGAACTCATTTCGTCGAAGGCCGGGCGGAGCATCGGCAGTGTCTCGCCCTCGCCGTCCGCGGCGGCCGGATTCTCCGCCGGGGACGCGGCCGGAGAGGCGGACTCCTCCTGTGCGGCGGCTTCCGCTTCCTCCGGATGAGCCACCTCCGGACGGATGCCGTAACGGGCGGCGAGCTGCTGTTCGATTTCGAACGAGCTGTTGCCGGCGTTGCGCAACTCGGCGATTTCGCGCAGGATCTGGAGGGATTTTTCCGAATAGAACCGGCGTTTGCCCCGGTTTTCGGATTCGAGATATTCCGCATAGCGCGTCAGCCAGTCATTGATGGTGCTGCGCGGCAACCCGAGTTCCTGCGAAAGGTCGCTCGCGAGAAAGCGCCGGTTTTCCGTCGTCATCGTGTCATTCCTCCGGTTGATGGTAACGCCGGGCGAAGAAATCGCGGATGCGGGCGATGTCCCGGCCGATTTGATGTTTGAGCTCCTCGGGGGAGGAGAAACTGCGCTCTTCCCGCAGATGGCTGAGAAATTCCACCCCCAGCTCCGAACCGTAAAGATTGCCGGAGAAGTCGAGCAGGTGAACCTCCAGCCGCCGCACCGCCTGCTTCCAGCCGAACGTCGGCGCAAATCCGATGTTGACCGCCGCCGGATACGCTTTGCCGTCGCGGATCGCCGCCGCCGCGTAGACCCCGTCCGGCGGCAGGACGCCCGCCGAAAAGGAGACGTTCGCCGTCGGGCAGTCCAGCCGGCTGGTCGCCGCGCCGTAGCCGTACTCCACCTTGCCGACCAGCCGGTAGGGGCGGCCGAGCATCGCTTCGGCCGCGTCGAGCCGCCCGGAGGCGATTGCGCGCCGGATTGCGCTCGAACTGATCACTTCGCCGTTCAGCCGGACCTCCGGGCAGGCGATGAAGTCGATTTTCCGCCGCCGCGCATAGTCGTCGAGCAGCTCCCGGTTGCCCCGGCCGCCGCGGCCGAAGTGCCAGCTCTCGCCGACGCAGATGCCGCAGAGTTCGAATTCGGGGCACTCCAGCATGCGGGCGAGAAAATCCTCCGGTTCCAGCGCGGCGAATTCGGGGGAGAAGCGGATGACCCACACCTGGGCGGCCCCCGCCTCCCGCAGCAGCCGGACCCGTTCGGTGAGCGGCACCAGCAGCGCCGGCGGCTCCTCCGGGCGGAGCACCGCCCGCGGATGCGGGTCGAAGGTGAGGGCGGTCGGCACCGCGCCGCTGCGTTCTGCCAGCTTGACCACCTCTTCGATGATTCTGCGGTGGCCGAGGTGGACGCCGTCGAATACGCCGATACCCAGCACCAGCCGGCGCCGTTCCCCCTGCAGAGCCGGTGAGCTCCCGGCCATGCTGAAATTTAAGATATCGTTCAACTCCCGAATGCTCCGGTATTGAAATTACTCCATTTGGTCACTATATTAAGATACACTGAAATCAATCTTCCGTCAACAGGGAAACGCGATGAAAACCGTACTCTATCCCGGATCGTTCGATCCGTTCACCAACGGCCATCTGGATCTGGTGGTCCGTGCCGGGCTGCTTTTCGATCAGGTGATCGTCGCGGTGGCCGTAAATTCCGAAAAGACGCCGATGTTCACGCTGGAGGAGCGCAAGGAGCTCATCGAGAAGAGCTGTGCTGATCTGCCCCATGTGCGGGTGGTTGCATTCCGCGGCCTGCTGGTCGATGCGATCGTGGAATATCAGGCGCAGGCGGTGCTCCGCGGACTCCGCGCCTTCTCCGACTTCGAATACGAACTGCAGATGGCGTTGATGAACCGCAGTCTCCGCCCGCAGTGCGAAACCATCTTCATGATGCCGACGCTCAACAACTCGTTTGTCGCTTCGCGGCTGGTGAAGGAGGTTGCCGCTCTGCACGGGGATTTCCGCCACTACGTCCCCGCCGTCGTCGCCGACGCCATCGAGGCGAAACTTGCCGCGAAGGAGGGGAGAAAATGATCCGTTTCTCCGTTGCCCGGCTCGAGAAGGAGCCGATCGAACTGGTCGGCAGCGAGCCGGCGGAATTTCTGGAAGTCGAGCCCTCTGATCTGCTGACGGTGTGTGCGCCGGTCTCCTACGATCTCGTGGTCAAATCGGTTTCCGGCGGTGCGCTGGTAGAAGGGAAGGTTGCGACCCGGCTTTCCGGTCTCTGCGGCCGCTGTCTCGAGCCGGTTGAGGAGGAGGTCAGCGCCGACAACATCTGTCTCTTTCTCGAAATCGGCGACGAGGAGGAGATGGATATTTCCGAGGACATCCGGTCGGAAATGCTGCTCGCTCTGCCGATGACGCTGCTCTGCTCCGACGACTGCCGGGGGCTGTGTCCGGTCTGCGGCGCCAACCGCAACCGCACCGTCTGCGGCTGCGAACCGCCTGCGGCCGGCCCCTCCTGCTGGGACGCACTGGATGATTTGAAACTGTAACCCGGTTTTCCGCCGGGCCGCTTCCCGGTCTGCGCCGTTCTTCCGGCGCGGCTGTCGGGAGCGGATTTTTTTTGCTCTTTTTTCTGCTGTTCCGCGGAAATTTTCCGGCCGGGAATTGACAAAATTCCCTACTGAAACGGAAGGCGATGCGGCGGGCGCCGCGTCGGCCGGATTCCGTAAGGACCGGAAAGGAACGATTTCATGGGAGAAAAGAGTGAGGAAAATTCATCCGCCTACACCGTCGGAGAGATTGTCGCCCTCCGGCGCGAGGCGGAACAATTGCAGCTGTGCGGCCGTTCGAAACTGGATTCCTACACGCCTGCGGAACTGCAGGAGATCTGCAACGGCATCGGCGCGGACTGGATGCCGGAAATCATGCGGGAACTGTTGACCGCGCTTTCGCCGTTTGCGGAGGCGGCGGCGATGATTCACGATGTGGAGTATTTCGAGGGGGGCGGCGCGTTGGAGCGCGAGGCGGCCGACCGGCGGTTCCGGGAGAACATCGTCCGCACGGCGAAGCGGAGCTACGACTGGTACCATCCGCTGCGCTACCTGGCGATGGTGCGGGCGAAGTGTTTCTATCTCTTGCTTCGCACCTTCGGAACGGCGGCCTGGAAGGAGAGGGAGGTGGCAGATGCCGAGCATCAATGAGCGCATGACGGCGCTGGAGTCGCTGACGACGGAGAACAACAAAACCCTCTGGCGCATTCACGAGGCGATCTACGGCAACGGCAAACCGGGACTGCTGGCCGAGGTCCGGGTGCTCGCCCAGAGCGTCGAACAGCATCACGCCGAACACCGCCAGCGGAAAATCGACTGGCAGTGGCTGGTGACGACGCTGATTGCGGTCGCGGCGGTGCTGGCGGTGTTCCTGCGGTAGTCCGGTTCCAGGCCGGAACTATCTGGAAGAGGAGCCGGAGTATTTGCCGGAAGCGTCGCGGTAGGTGGTGCGGTTCCCGCTGGTTGTCGCGCTGCCGGAGTATTTCCCGGAAGCGTCGCGGTAGGTGGTGCGGTTCCCACTGGTTGTCGCACTGCCGACATATTTGCCGGAGGCATCGCGAAAGACGGTGCGGTTCCCGCTGGTCGTCGCGCTGCCGGAGTATCTGCCGGAGGCGTCGCGGTAGGTGGTGCGGTTCCCGCTGGTCGTCGCACTGCCGGAGTAGCTGCCGGAAGCGTTGCGGTAGGTGGTGCGGTTCCCGCTGGTCGTCGCACTGCCGGAGTACTTGCCGGAGGCGTCGCGGTAGGTAGTGTTGCCACCTCCCATCGCCACACACCCGGTCAGAAGAACTGCTGCAAGAATTTTCCACATGATTTCATCCTCCTGAAAACAATATAGTTCCCATGAGAAAAAAGTCAATAGTTGTTTTGCTGTAAGGGGATTGTTTTCATTTGCTTTCCAGCTCCGCCGGCCAGGCGAGCAGTGACAATTCCGCAAAGCCGGGAAGGGGCCATGCCAGCATTCGTACCATATAGTGATAGTTGAGATTCCATTTCTGCAAAGTTTGATAGATCCCGAAGAGTTCCTTTTTATTGTGATAGATGCTCAGGCTCATGACCGGCCGGTTTTCTCTGATTACTTTTTCCGCTCCGTGGAGCATATCCATACCCATGCCCTCGATGTCAGCTTTGATCAACTTTACCCGGGAGAGGTTGCGTTCTGTACAGAATGTGTCCAGCGTCTTGACTGTGATCGGTATGCCGTTTTCCGCATGTGTCAGGAGAGAATTGCTTTCCCCTGGAGTCTCATGAAAAAAGATCGTTTCGTTTTCTGCTCCCAGTCCCAGGGGAACGAGCTCTATTTTTTCGGGATTGATCTTGTTGCGTTTCAGATATTTTTTGCACACGTTGCGATTGCTTTCCGATGGTTCAAAGGAGTACACTTTCCCGGGGGCGTAGTGTTTGAGAAAGACGAGCGCGGAATCTCCGAAACAGCAGCCGGCATCGATGAAGTTACCATCGCGAAGATAATCCCGGACGGGAAAATCGAGAAGCCGCAGGCCGTGATGTGTCAGAAAGCTTTCCATTCCGGAACATGTCCGGGGAAAATGGTATTTCTTTTGTTCTCGGAAGAGCTCTTTTCGTATCATATTCCGTTGTTTCAATTCTTCCGAAGTGAAAAATTTCCGCGTGTTGTAAAAGAAAAAATCATGGCTTCCGGCCGGAAGGAAGCAGACTCCCTTCAGATATTTTTTTATCTGCGATACAGACTCGCTGTCCAGGTCATGAAAGGTGGAATTCACCTCCTCCTCGGATACCCCATGAAACTCATCACCAAAACAGGGGGCCAGAGGCGCCATCTGCCATTCATGGATCATGACATTGACAATAATTTTCAACTTTTCTGAAAATCTTCCGAAAATAAAATCAGATATTTTATAACAGGTTTTTATATATGATGTCATGGCATCCAGTCTGCTTGATGGAGTTTGAACAAGTTCGTTGTTTTAAAATTCCATAAAAATATTAGGTTTTCAATGTTGTATAAATAGATATTCGTCTTATATAAATCTTGTCAATTTAAAATAGTATATCAAAAAAACGATTGCAAGTGGTAAAATATAATTTTTTTCATTGTTATGATAAATTTACAATGAGAGTGAAACTCTGGAAAAAGATCACATATTTCATTCTGCTTTCTCAAGGTTGACAAAAAGAGTATTTCAAGAGAGGTTTCCTCTGTCTAGAGATGAGAAAAAAGAAAGGAATCGCAGAGTAATGGGAGAGAAATGCGGAGCAAAATGCGAGGTCTACAGCCGGGTGTGCGGGTATTTCCGGCCGGTGGCGAACTGGAACAAAGGGAAGAGGGAGGAGTTTCACGACCGGAAAAGTTTCCGGGTCGTCGCCGTTCCGGTTGCGATGGCGTTGCTGCTGACGCTTTTTGAAGGCGGCTGTGCCGCGGTGGACGCGGTCACCGCTTCGACCCGGGAGAAGAGCATTGCCGCGGGCAGCGACACCTGGGGCGGCGGCGTGGAGGCGAAGACCGCGACGGCCGACTGCCCGGTGCCGGGGGTCGAGTGCTGGTTCGGCCGCCGGAAGGTATGGTACACCAGTGTGCATGACCGGGCGACCGGACTGGCCGCCGCGGAGATCGTCCGGGCGTCGAATTCCCCGCTCTCGCTCTCGGCGGGGACCGGAGGCGTGAATGCGGAAAACGACTCTTCCGGGAGTGCGGTTGCGCCGCAGCAATGAAAAAAAAACGCCGGTTCGCAGAAGTGCGGGCCGGCATTTTTGCAGGAATCTTAAAAGTCAATTCCCGGTAAATTTTCCGGTGCTGATCCGGCCGTCGAGCACAGGAAAGGCCGGGATCGTTTTCAGAACTTCACAGGTCGCTTCAAGCGGAGGAAAGTTTCCGTTCCGGTCCCGCACCCGAAGTCTGACCACCTCGCCTTTGCGGAACTCCTTTGGCGCTGTCACCTCGATCGAGAGCAACGAACGGGATTGAGCCGGCACCTTGTAGTTGAGCGTGGCCGCATTCACCTTCCAGCCCGCCGGAGGAGTGATTTCCAGGGTTCCCGACAATGTCCGGCCGAACGGATTCGCCAGCGTGATCACCGCCTCCTGAGCGCGCCCGGCCGGAAAGCAGTAGAGCTCCGAACGGATCAGGCGCTTGTTGCTTCGAAAGTAACTTTTCGGCCGGTATAATTGGACCATTCTTTCCTGCATGGTCCGGCATCTGGCATTGGCGAGATCCTCCTCTGCGGCATCCAGCAGAAGATCGCGCGCAATGGCGTCGCCGTCGCTGTCATACATCGCGGCCTGCTGCATCTGTCTTTGTGCACGGGAGGTCAGACGCTCCGTGTTGAGCAGGACTCCGTTGTTGCCGGTCCGGTGATAAATCCGCTTCCACTCTCCGGCTACCGCCTCGCGCATCGCGGCTGGAGTCATCGCCGTCTTCGCCGCTTTCCCCTCCCGGCGTGCCAGAAGAATTTTCGCATTGAGCAGAAAATCGAGCACCTTGCCTGTGGAGTAGAGCCGCTCATCTTCGGCGGTCCGCCGTTCCTTTTGAAGTGTTGCGATCTCAAGATCCAGTACGTCGGCGAATTCGGTATCGGAAGTTTTCTCGAGCCGGTCGGCCAGCTTTCCCAGCCCTTTCCCTCCGGGTTCGGTCACATGAAACCGGATCCGTTCTGCAATTGCCTGCCGAACCAGCCGGTCGGGCAGAGCGATTGCAAACACCGGGGTCTCCTGTGACAGCACCGCCTCCGATCGGTGGAGCGGACGCCCGAACATATCTTCCAGTTTCGTCGCCGGACCGAGCGGAAGCTCCACCTTTATCGGTTGCCGGCTGCTGGTGAAGAGCGCGGCAACCGATGTGCCGCCGTTGGCAAAGAGAAAGAGCCGCACTCCATTCTTCTCATAAAAGCCGAGCGGAAGCGCATCGCCGAGCGTACGGCAGAGCGCGGCCTGCGCCACCAGATAGAGCGTCGGTTTCCCGTCCAGCATCAAAGGCGCCCAGCGGTTCCCGGTATACAGGAACGTTTTTCCGGTTCCCGCGGCCCGGTGTGCCGCAAGCGATTCCATCAGGTGCCAGGCCGGTTCCCCCGGCACGGCGGTTTCGGTGGACCAGAGTTCGAAGTCCCGGCCGAAATTCCACATGTTTCGCCGCATTTTCTCCAGCCGGGGATAGGTTGTGGTTCCATAGCTGTGACAGCAGAGCAAATCCGTGTAACGGAGAAAGCCGAGTTCGAACATGTCCCTGCCGAAACTTTTGTATCCATAGGGGTTGTCTTCCGCTTCCGGTTTGACGTCGGTTGCGAAGACCAGCGACTCCGGATCAATCCTCTTCAGTGCGTCGTAAGAGACATGGAACATTTCAACGGCTTCGCCGACCGTTCCGCGCGATCCCCGCAGACGGTAATAGCTCCAAGCCTCGTTCCACAGCTCATACGCGCGGAACGGAGAGACTTTCTTTGTCCGTTCTGCCACCGGAATCAGGTAGTCGCTCACCCATTTTTCCAGATTGGACGGTGGATAAAAGGAATGGTAGGAGGAATAGGTCCAGTGATTTCGGTTCTTCACCGGTTCTCCCGGCAGAATGGTCGAATATGCCGGCGGCGCCCCCAGAAAAACCGAGCACTCGCGAATCTGGTTTCGCCGGACGAATTCGAGCCGTTTTTCATAGTCCGTCCAATCCTCTTTGCCATCGGCGTCATAGTTGTCGTTCCAGCGTCCGTAGATGTCATGATTGCGCCACCAGTAGATCCCGGCGTGATGCACAATGGCGTCAATGCTGTCATGGTAATGTACCCCGAACGGAGAGGCGGTCCGGTATTTCCCCGGAGCGGCGGGAAAATAGACCGCCGGGACCGGTGCATCCAGAACGTTGAACCGGTACTCATAACTTCCATACGACTCCGGCAGCGGCAGATTCACCGTGGCGCTGTCGGTGAAGGAGATGGTCTGTTCGAGGGTCCGGAGCAACTTCCCCCGCTTGTCCGTCAATTCCACTTTCAGAGGAATCCGGGCGATGCTGCCCGGTTCGCCGTTTCGAAGTTGCAGCTGCGGTGCAGGTTGCTCCGTCAGCAGGCCGTTGCGCAGAGCGTCGCAGAGGGTCGCTTCCAGCGGGTGCGGCTGACGGAAGACGCCGAATTCATAGAGACGCACCATCCCGTCCGGAATCTGCCGATGAAACAATACCCGTACCGCGGAACACTTCTCCGTCGGGAAGGCATGGGAAGAGATCTGCTGCGTGTTGCCGCGGATCTCGCGCACCGTCTTCCACTTTCCATCCCTCCGGATCTGGATATCGAAATCGACCGAAAGATGGGTGGCTTTCCAGAAGGAGAGCGTGACGCTGTTGACTTCCTGCGGATTCGGAAACGCCGCCTCCAGCCAGTGGTCCCCTGTTTCATCCCGGCTCAGCCAGCGGCTTGCCATCAACTTCTGATTCCCGTCCGCCGCTTTTGCCGGCGTAAAGGATTGATGGTGACAATCCGCCGTCAGTTTTACTCCGGGTTGCAGACATAGATTCACCGGTTTTCCTGCGGCAAGAGCCGCACCCCAGAGCAGAAGCAGTGCAAAAACTGCGTTTCGATGCAACCTCATCGGTACCTCCCTCATCTTCCTGTTTGCAGTATATATTTCCTTTTCGTCCGGAGCCGCTGAACGGCGCCGGGGGGATCAGTCCAGCTCCTTCTTCTTCGGATTGAAAGGGTATTCCCGAAGTTCCGAACCATTCCACCAGAAGGAGATCGGTTTCGTTCCCGCGTGTCCGTCCACAAACAGAAATCCGCAGCTTCCCCCCGGATGCGGACCGGGGCGGACCACTCCGCCGCTCACAAAACTGCCGCTGGCACTGAAGGTCCCCCGGGGCGGATCACAGGTCGGTCGAAAAAAGGTTCTGTCGCTGAGATTGCCTCCGAGGGCACACATTAGAATCACTTTCTCGGATGGCTTCACCGTCTGCCCGAGTGAAAAACCGGTGTTGATTCCGCCCGGACCGAAGTGGACATTGCCATTTAACCATCGGCCCATCAGAAAATCGCTGGAATTGTAGTTGACCGGTGTACCATGGAGCGCACATTCGAAAATCCGGTTCCGCTGCAACGATTCGTCCGGCGTGACGCCTCTGCCGCCCAGGTACTGACTCAACAGCCTGGGAATGGTAATCGCCGCGGTCAGCGGTTCCTCATAGGTATTCGTGGCACAGCCGGAAACCGGCATGAAGCCGCTGTTTCCATCCACATAGAGAATGTAGGCGGTTCCAAGCTGTTTCTGGTTGTTGATGCAGCTGATGTCCCGGGCTCTCTGGCGGGCCTGATTCAACGCGGGCAGCAACATGCCGGCGAGAATTGCGATGATCGCTATCACTACGAGCAATTCGATAAGCGTAAATTGACGGTGGATCTTCATGGGCAAATCTCCTTTCTTTTTCTGTTCTCTGCGGGGTTGATTTTCATTTCAAACCTATGGGGTGGATTGTTCCGGCTCATCACAACACATCCAGGGAGAAGAGACGGCAGGCGCCGCCGCCCCAGGAGGCGCGCGCGGTCAGACGGATTGCCGTTGCCGTTTCCTCCGGCCAGCTCAAACGGACCAGCCGATGGCGATTTTCTTCTTCCACCGCGATTGTTTTCCACTTGCCGGATGGATGTTGCAGTGACACTTCGAATTTGCGGCAGAGAATCGCCGGCATCTCCCGCGCCGGTCGTCCTTCCTCAAAGAAGAGCCGTTTGTTATCGGCAAGATCACTGTCAAACACCAGGCGGATGCCGGAAATTTTCACCGGGGTCTGAAAGGTGTATCCGCAGCTTTCCCCGGGGGAGAGCGCGATTCCGTGGACCCCGTCATCCCAGTCCCGATCCATGCCGTCGCGCAGCAGGGCATGGGACGGCGTGCCGAGGCGCGAAAGTGCAGACGGAGTGCGCCGGAGGCCCGGAATGAACTGATCGTCTTCGAGCAGTTTTTCACGCAGTTCTGTCAGGTGTGAGTTGCCGATTTCGCGCGGCGTGATGCCGTGTCGGATGGCCAGTGCGGCGGCTGTCCCCACAGCCTGACCGGTGACGGCGCAGGTCCCCATGACCCGGATTGAACTCTGTGCGGCGTGGGTGACGGAAATCTGGCGGCCGGCAAACAGCAGATTGTTGATGTTGCGTGAGTAGAGGCTCCGGTAGGGAATTCCGAACGGGGAGGGGGTGGGGTGCAGAATGGAGGGTTTCCCCGGGAAGTAAAACGCTTCGGGCATGTGCTCATCCATATTCCAGCCGCCGAAGGCCACCGTATCGGGAAAGACTCCCCCCGCTTCAATATCGTTCTGGGTGAGAATATGGTCTCCTTCGAAACGCCAGCTCTCCCGTTTGCCGGGGAGGCTGCCGATCCAGTCCAGCGTCCAGCCCTTTCCCCGGCCATCCGGATGGTTTTTGATGTATGCCCATGCGCCGTAGGCAATACGATAGAGTTCATCCCGGATTTCATCGGCATCTTTGATGGTGTCTTTGACCCCGCCGAAGGAGAGCCACCAGAAGTTGTTTCCTTCCGGATACCAGTTGCGGGGCGGGATGTTCTGATCGTTGAACGTGTAGGCCCACGTCGGCGGATGAAACGGGCGGTGCGGAGCGTCGGTTCGGCGCAGCTGCATCACGATCGAGCTGCTGAGAGTGCAGGCGTCGGGAACTGCCGGGGCATGAGACTCTTTGAATTCCTCACATCCTTCCCGGCCATGGCGCGCCGCCGCCCCGGAGAGGCGCAGGATCGCATCTCCGGAGCAGTCGATGAAAATCCCTGCCTTGATGCGGTACCAGGTATAGGACGACAAATTCCAGCCGGAGATCTCCACGATCGAATCATTTTCCACCCGGCATGTTTCCACCGTGGTGTTCAAGAGCAGGGTGAGGTTGGATTCCGTTTTGGCGAAGGAGTACATGACTCCGTCCCAGAGGGGGTATTTCATCTCCGGATTGAAATAGATATTGTCCAGCTGAAGTTCTTCCAGCAGACCGGTTTCCTTGCGGTTCGGCCCGCGTGCGCCGTAGATCCACATCCGGATTTCGCTGGAAGCGTTGCCGCCGAACATGGGGCGGTCCTGTACGATTGCGCATTTTGCTCCGTGACGTGCCGCCGCCACTGCCGCGCAAAGTCCGGCGATTCCGCCGCCTACGACTGCGACATCGAACGTCAGCTGCTTTTCTGTAATGACCGACACTTTTTCTCTCCTGCTGATGATACCATGCTGTTTTCCATCGCTTCTGAAAAATATTATACCTTGTTCCGACAAAAAAACTCTTGTAATTCTGCCGGTTTTTGTCGTAATGCTGTCGTATTCCCGAATTGGCAGGAAAAGAGAGAGTTCTCCGTTGTTTCAATGCCGGCGGGAGCCCTCCTGCAATTTTGCACGGCGAAATCCCGCGAGGCGGCGTCGATTCCGGTGGAGAGGCCGGTTCTTTCTCGGTTCAAATATCGTCGATCGCGTTGGCGCGGCGATATGCCGCAGGAGACAAGCCCTTTTCCCGCCGGAAGATGGCCCCGAAATGGCTCTGGTTGCAGAACCCGCTTGAAGACGCGATTTCTCCGATGCTCAGGTCTGTGTTGGCGAGCAGATTGCAGGCAAGCTCCAGGCGCAGCTTCAATACGAATGCCGTGAAATCGATTCCGCACTCCCGGCGGAAAACGTGCGAGAAACGCGAAGAGCTCAGAAAACAGAGGGCGGCGACTTCCCGGATGGGAATCGGCCGGTCAAGGTGATTCCTCACGTACTCGATGGCGCGTGTGATGCGAAGATCCCGGACCGCGTCGCCTGTCGTATCGTATAACTGTTCGACGACCGGCCGAAACGCGTGTTCCACCAGGGTGGCAAGGGGTTTCCCCTGTTCGGGACGCCACTCCGGGAGTCCGTCGAAACGTGCATCGGTCGAGGCGGGCGGACGAAATGGTCCGCAGAGCACCATCCCCAGAATCCAGCCGAAACGGTTGCGTATGGGAATCGCAAATTCAAATGCTCCCGCGTGACAGCAGTGCCCGAATTCCGCGGGAAACTTCTCCGCGAGAAGCGAAAGTTCCTTGGCGTCGTTCAGCTTGCAGCGGGAGAGCGCTCCGCAACGGCTCTTGATCATCCGGCAGAACGGCGCATCGTGGATACGGACCGGCCAGGGCAGGCGGATTTCCGGTCTTCCGTTCCGTGAAATTTTCCAGACGCACCCGGTTCCTGTCAACTCCGCAACTGCTTCCAGCAATGCATTCAGTTTGAAAATGTAAAGATTCATCTCTCTTCCGGTTCCGCTCCGGCTTGAAGGCGCCGCCTGCCGGCGAACTTCGTTTCTGCCGCAACGATGCTGCATTTGTCCGGATTCCGTGCGGCGCGCGCTCCGCAACGTGCATTTGCACGAGGCCGGTGATCCCGGGCAGGTACGTTGGAGGTAAACTGTTCTAAATTACTATACCGTCTTGTTTGCCGATTGCAAGTGCGGAAATGAAAGCCGGTCGTTCTGCCGCTCCCGCAACGGCAGGGGAAGAGGCTGGCGCGGAAATCATTTCATCGCGTTCACACAAAAAAAACGCCGGCCCGCACTTCTGCGGACCGGCGAATTCCCGGGATGCGCCGGTTCAGCGGCGCTCGGGATCGAGCAGGAGCTGGTCGAACCCGTATTCGTTCTCGTCGAGCGATTTCACACCGAAGTTGTCGATGCGCTCCCGGGTTTCCTCCATGAACTTCGTCTGCTCCCCGGTGACGCGGGTGGTCGGGATCACCGGCTGAATCGTCAGGACCGCCACAATCCGGCTCTTCTTGACGATCTCGCTCTCGCCGGAGAAGATCCACCCCAGGCCGGGCAGGTCGCCGAGAAACGGCACCTTGCTCACGCTCCGCACCAGGTCGGACTTCTCCAGCCCGCCGATGTAGAAGACGCCCCCTTCGTTGCTCACCTGCAGCGTGGTTTCCAGCTCGGTCTTGCTCGTGCGCGGCGTACCGTCGCTGTGGAACCCGAGCAGGTTGGTGTTCTCCATCGACACCCGGACGATCGTTGACTTGCCGTATACCTCCGGCAGCAGCGACATCCGGAACCCGAACTCCGCGTTGCTGCTCTTGCGCAGCTTGCTGTTCTTCACCGTTGTGACGGTGGTTTCCCCCGGTTTGTTCGTCGTCACCACCACGGGTTCCGCCTGACCGGGAATGGCGATGGAGATCTCCGACCTCTCCGTGGCCGTCTCGGCGATCTCCTCCTCGCCGTCGCCGATGATCGGGAAGCGGGTGACGCTCTCGATGGTGCCGACCGCCTTGTTCCACACATCCAGCGTTCCGCTGGTCAGCACTTTCGCCTTGCTCTTGCTGACCAGGAAGTCCAGATACTTCGAATTCCATTTGGGATTGAAGTTGATGTAGTTCACATGGGCGTCCTTCACCATTTCCGTCGCATTGCCGATCGTGCCGATCAAGGGATCCCAGCCGTTCAGATAGGTCGCTCCCGCGGCGAAGAGGTCAAGGCCGGGGCCGTTCTTCCACGCCTGGAAGTCCACGCCGAGATTGCCGTCGTTCTCACTGTCGATCTCGTAGATCGTGTAGTGGAACAGCGCCTCACCCGCCGGGCAGTCGTACTGCGCAAGAACCGCTTCGATATGCTTCTGCGAAATCGGCGTGCAGAAGAAGACCAGCGCATTCATGCCGTTGTCCGCCCGGACCGTGTCGACGCCGTCGAGCTCGAGGGAATCGTCGGCGTGCATGATGCCGACCTGTTCGATCAGCTTCGCCAGCGTGGTCGCGTCGAAATACTTCGCATAGTACACGAAGAAGCGCCGTCCGGCCTGCGCCGAGAGATCGGGCCGGTCGAGCATCTCCACGACCTGGTCGATCGTCATGCCGTTGTCGAGCTTTTCGAAGCGGTACTGTTCGGCGGAGACGATCACCATTCCGGTGCCGTCGGCGTATTTGATCGCTTCGACCTTCGTCTCATTGGTGTCGATCCGCCGGGAGCGGATGGCCGCCATGAGGTACGGCCGGATCTCGTAAGGATCCGCATGTTTGAGCTTGTAGACCCGGGTGTAAACGTAGGGATCGTTGTTCGTGTTGATGAAGGTGATCTCCTCCGTCGACTTATCGATCGCCACGTTCAGCTGAGGCTGCACCTGTGTCGGCAGCGGTACCGGGGTCGGAACGTCGATGGTTCCGCCGCTGAGCTTCCCCGCGAGGAAGAGTGCGGCGGCGATTCCAGGCAGCACTGTTCTGTGATTTGCGGACATTTCAAATTCTCCTTATTTTGCACTGTGCATGGCGGTCAGTGTATCGATTACCTTGCCCGCCGCGGGGGTTGGAACATGTTCGATTCCAGCCGGAATCGCCGTCATGGTGACGAAGACCTTGAGCTTGCTGTCCACCGTGCTTTCCGAACCGAAGAGGTACTTCAGAATCGGAATGTCACCCAGGAACGGCATGCCGATGTACTGTTCGACCTTCACATGTTTGTCGAATGCTCCGATCAACCGCTCCACGCCGGTGTCGAGGGTCAGGCCGCCGGAGAAGCTGTTGCTCTCCATCGAGGCATTGCCGGCGTTGTCCACTTCAGCGAGGGAGTTGATGGTCAAACTCCAGTTGCTCATGAGCGTGAGTTTCCCTTCCGACGGATCGGCGGTGAAGTTGATCGACGGGGCGAAGAGTTCGAACTCGAAGGTCGATTCCGCCAGCGCGCCGATGACGACGGTCTGATCGGCGTCCTTGACCAGGTTCTGGAACTGCGGCGAGAACTTCAGCAGGAACACCCCTTCACCGGTATCGTTCGCCGCCGGATCAAAGCTGTTGATCAGCGTCAGCGAGCCGGAGGAGGCGGTCCATGCCCGTCCCTTCTGTGCGAGCATCCGCAGGAACGTCGCATCGATGTTCGGCGCGACGAGGATGCCGCCTACGCCGTTTGTCGCCGTCGGCATGAAGCCGAGGATCTTCTCAAACGCATCCGCTCTGAGAGAGTCGAAATCCATACTCATATCTCCGAAATTGAATCCGGTGGAGAGCAGCTGAGCGCCGGGACCGTTTTTCCAGGCGAGGTAGTCGAGTCCGAGTTCACGGAAGTCGTTGTCGGCAACGACGTAGACGTTGAACTTCACCTCAAGCTGCGGCACTGGACGATCGAGCATCTTCAACAAAGAAAGATACGCTTCGCCCTGTGACTTTGAACTCTTGAAATAGAACGTATTGCTTCCGGCATGGTAGAACGAGGCTCCTTCACCGCCGGCGGAGGTGAAGACCTGTTCCAGCGCCTTCTGCATGTTGTCACTGCCGCGGTGCACGGGGCAGTAGACCCAGCGGGAGATGCCGTCGCCTTCGATTCTGGCGCCGGACGCATCGACTTTGGCGGAAGGATAGTCCAGAGTTTCCACCATTTTATCGACCCAGGGCATGAACAGACTGCCGGTGGAGACGACAAGAAACTGCTTTCCTCCGCGGGAGTAGTCGACGCTCTGCACGCGGGACTGGCTGTCGAACCGTTTGACCGCGCCGCGCACGAAGGGCATGAGGTCATGCGCCCGCACGTGTTTGAGTTCATAGACCTTGGTGGTCATATAGTGCTGGTTGCGGTCTTCGTTGAATACGATGGTCCGCTGTTTGTCATCGTCCGCAGCGAGCAGTGCGGGAACGGTGCAGAACAGGGCCAGTGTCTTCCAGATTCTGGAACGAGTCATCATGTTTCCCTCCTGAGTTGCCGGTGAAATCTTCCACCGCGGTTATTGCCGTGTGACGTCTGAAACGCCACGATACTGGAAAGAAAGCAGATTCCGTGCCAACTTTGTTTTGTTTCTTTATAATATGTTGGGTTGTAATAGTATGTAAATATTGTTCATTGTGCTTGTAAACGAAAAATTTCTTCTGGACGACAAAAAATGTTAAACGATTGCGGCAATGTTTACGATTTTTTCCAAAGAAACTCGAAAACGTGTCGGCGGGGGGAGGGAAACCGCGTGGAGACTCCATGGCGGCGAGTATTGTATCTGCTGCGGAGAGCGCGGAACTTCATTGCGAATGGTAATGTGGGGAATGCGATTGACGGATTGCTGAAGACTCTCCTCCGGTTACCGCACCAGATCGATCGAAAAGGTCTGATGCAGGAGGATGCATTCTCTACCCGATCTATTGTCCGCCGGTTTACGCGGGGCCGGCGACCCGGACCATGCATGGCCCGGTGCCGCTCTCCGGTCTCTCCAAGTGTGGAATATTACACGAAATCATGTCATGGAGCCCGGACCACTCCTGCCGGGCGGAACCGGCGCTGAAGCTGTTGAAACGCTGTTTCGGGCTCTGACGCCGCGAAGATTGCGCCGGAATTTTTCTCCGGACGTTTGCATTGACGGCTCCGGCAGAGTATACTACACACCGACAGATGCAATGAACTCCCGGACGCCGGATTGTGCGACGGTCCGGGATCGTTTCCGTACAGGAGAAAAATGAAACGGATTGTCACCATTCAGGATATTTCGTGCGTCGGCAAGTGTTCGCTCACCGTGGCACTGCCGATCATTTCCGCATTCGGCGTGGAGTGCGCCATTCTGCCCACCGCGGTGCTCTCCACCCATACGATGTTCAAGGAGTTTACCTTTCGCGATCTCTCCGGGGAGTTCGCGCCGATTGCGGCGCACTGGAAGCGGGAGAAGTTCCGGTTCGACGCGATCTACACCGGGTATCTCGGGTCGTTTGAACTGCTCCGGTTGGTCGGCGGATTCATCGATGACTTCCGCACTGCCGACAACCTGGTCTTCATCGACCCGGTGATGGCGGATAACGGGAAATTCTACCCCGGCTTCGGTCCGGAATACGCCCGGGCGATGGCGGAACTCTGCTCGAAAGCCGATGTGATCGTGCCCAATCTCACGGAAGCGGCCTTTTTGCTCGACCGCCCCTGTCGTACCGATGGATACGATGAAGCGTACATCCGCGACCTTTTGAAACGTCTCGTCGGTCTCGGTGCGAAGAGCGCAGTGCTGACCGGGGTCCGTTTTTCCGAAAACGAGATCGGAGTGATGGGGTACGACGGCGGAAAAGAGGAGTTTTTCCATTACTTCCACCGGCGGATTGATGTTTCGTTCCACGGAACCGGGGATATCTTCTCGAGCACCGCGGTAGGGGCGTTGATGCGCGGCTTTTCTCTGGAGAAGGCGCTGGCGCTGGCGGCGGATTACACGGTCGAATGCATCGACCGCACCCTGCGTTCGCCGGACCATGTCTTTTACGGCGTGGAGTTTGAAAAGGAGCTCCCGTACCTGATCCGGCGCATCTCCGGCGACGGCGGGAATGCGTAACGGATTGACGTCGGCCTGCTGCATGGCAAGAAACACAGATGTTACCGTAAAGAACAGTCTGTCAGGAACAGGAAAGGGTACTTGGATGAAGTTGTTTTCAGCCGGATTGGCGGTGCTCCTCGCCGCCTCCAGTGTGTCCGCCGTGGAGATGCCTGCGTTTTTCTCCGACAACATGGTGCTGCAGCGGGAGGCGCAGGTGCCGCTCTGGGGAACTGGAACTCCCGGAGAGGTGGTGCAAGTTGAGTTTCAGAATCAGAAGCTTTCTGCGTTGGTCGACGACTCCGGAAACTGGTCGGTCCTATTGAAACCGATGCCGGCGGACCGGAAACCGGGGGTTTTGAAAGTCGCCGGGAAAAATACTCTGACGTTCTCCAATGTTCTCGTCGGCGACGTCTGGCTCTGTGCCGGGCAGTCGAACATGCAGTTCGAACTGCGCCGCGTCACCGGTGGCGCGGAGTTCGTCGCGAAGGCGAATCAGCCGGAAATCCGGCTGCTGCAGATCCCCCGGGTCTGGAGCCGGACGCCGCAGCGGAACGTCAAGGCGGCCTGGGCGGTCTGCTCGCCGAAAACCGTCGGGAGATTTTCGGCGGTCGCCTATCTGGTGGCCCGCGATCTGGCGGCGCGGCTGAACGTTCCGATCGGTGTCATCGACATTTCGTGGGGCGGCTGCCGCATCGAGGCCATGACCACGCGCCAGGCGTTCCGGAAGGCCTCCGTCAACGACGAGGTCGCGGCGGCGGCGGAGCAGGAGTTTGTCAAACTGGACAAGACGGCGGACCCGGATTTGCGCAAGGATAAACAGCGTCTGCCCGGAGTGCTTTACAATGCGATGGTTCACCCGCTGACGCCGATGGCGGTGCGCGGCATGCTCTGGTATCAGGGCGAAGACAACCATTCCGAAAGCATGCGTTATGCGGAAAAGCTCAAGGCGCTCGCATACGCCTGGCGTCAGGCTTTCTGCAAGGAGGATCTGCCGATCTTCATCGTCCAGCTGCCGCCGTGGCAGTATGGCAACGAGGATCCGGTGCGCATTCCGAAGTTCTGGGAGGCGCAGCAGTACTTTGCGGAACATGACCGGAATGCGGGATTCATCGTCGCCACCGACTGCGGTGACCCGGCGGACATCCACCCGAAGGACAAGGCGCCGCTGGCGGCCCGCCTGGCCAATCTGGTGCTGTTCAAGGAGTATGGCCTGGGGGATGACTCCGTGCTGGCGCCGGTCTTCCGGCAGGCGCGCCGGGTCAACGGCGCGGTGGAGGTTGAGTTCGATCATGCGAACGGGCTGAAAACCCGTGACGGGAAAGGGGTTTCTCACCTGATGCTGGCCGGTGCGGACGGCAAATTTCATCCGGCGACAGGCGAAATCCGGAGTGACCGGCTGATCGTCCGTTCGCCGGAGGTGCCGGAGCCGGAGCAGATCCGGTTCGGCTGGGATAAACTGGCCAATCCGAATCTGGTCAACCGCGCGGGAGTGCCCGCGGCTCCGTTTGAAAAACGGATTCCCTGAGCCGCGGGACAGCGCGGCGCTATCTCGCGTCGTCTCGGGCTTCCGGAGCGAAAAGCAGCGCCTCCGGATTCCGGGCGAGGGCGAATCCGAACGCCTGATAGCGCAGTTTCCGCAACTGGCGGAGCCGGATGACGTGGCGTCCTGCGGCGAACGGGGTCGGCCGGTTCGGCTGCCCGATGTAGGTGCAGCCGCCGAAACTGATCCAGCGCGGGCCGTTTCCCCGGGAGCGGAGCAGTCCGTAATCCCGGAAGCCTGCTCCGTCGAGGCTGGCGGAGATCAGCCACGGTGGTTCCTGCATTTTGAGGAACATATAATACTCCCCTGACTCCGGCACATCGATGGTCAGGGTGGTTTCGCCGTTCACTTGAGGCGACGCCTCGCCGTAGATGACGCCGCTGCGGGTGCGGGCGAGCAGCTCCGGGTTCCGGGTGGAATCGGCATAGACCGACACCGGTCGGGAGAACCCGTTCGGAAGCCGCACCAGAAAGGCGCCGGAGTGAAGCCGCGCCGTGTCGATCTCTGCCGGATCGATGGAGACGGTCAGCGTGACCGGCGTTCCGTATTCGATCGTTCCCTGTTCCGGTTCGACCCGGAAGTAACGGCTCTCCGCATTGCGGCAGATCCGGAAGGTGGAGCGGAAGCCGGGGTTTGTCGCGGTCAGCGTCACGGTTTTCCGCGGCCATCCCGAGCGGGAGGCCGAGACGAACGAGAGCCGGGCGACGTCGGTACGGATGGGAACCGGCCGGAACGGCAGGTCGGTGAGCGTCTCCGGCTGAAATGCGCCGACGGAGGGATTTTTCCCGGTCAGACCGGGAATCTCCACGCCGCTGCCGCTTCCGGGCGTGCCGTGTCGGAGCATGAAGTTGCCTCCTGCGGCGTCGACGAACTCCGGTTTCGCATCGATGCCGTGCTTCTCCTGACTGCGTTCGTTGCGGTACTGTGCCAGCGGGCGGAACTCGGGGCGGCTGCTGTAGAGGAGGTCGCCGTCGAAATCGCTTCTCCCTTTGGAAAAGATGTTTTCCAGCAGGTTGCCGGTCACGTCGAAGAGATTGTTGCGGCCGACTCCTTTGAGAAGATGGCTCCGGGTCTTCCACTCCGCAGTGCTGCCGCCGTAATCGGAGGCGGCGTTCCAGTCTCCGGTCACCGTGTTATGGAAGAAGAAGAGCCGTCCGGTTCCTGCGACGGAATACCCGTTCTTGAGGCCGCAGTTGGTGAGCCCGTAGACATCTCCCGGTTCGCAGAAAAGATTGCCGACCAGATAGGAGGGACCGGCGAGGCAGGGGGCGGTGCTGACGCCGCAGAGCATTCCTTCGGTCTTGTTGTAGAGAAAGCGGCAGTTCATCTGTCCGCCGTCGAGTTCCATGCCGTCGTCGTTGCCGAAGGCGAAGTAGTTGCCGACGATCTCCGCGTCGCGGCAGACGCTGCCGTAGAGCGAGCCGTTTGCCCACCCCTCGACCGCGTCGTTCCACCGCCGGGCGTCACTGCCGATGAAGTCGTTGTAGCGGAGCGTCACCTGTTCCGCGTCTCCGACGAAGATGCCGTTGGGGCCGGCCGGATGGCTGTGAAACCAACTGTTCGCCGTGCCGCGCGGATCGTGGATGTAGCAGCGCTCCACCCGGATGTCGCGTCCGCCGAGAATGCGGATTCCCGCGTCGTTGTTGATGGCCCGGTTTTCTTCGTCGTAAAACTTGCCGTCGCGCTCCACACGCATGGTGCCGACCCGGCCGAAACCGGCGATGTCGCAGTTCTGCACGGCGATGTGAGAACTTTGCGAAAGGTGGATGCCGTTGACCCTGCCGCCGCGGATGGTGAGGTTTTCGAACACCAGACAGGAGGCGCCGTCCACCAGAATGACATCCCGGCTCCGGTCGCCGCCGTCGAGGACGGTGCCGGGCTTTGCGGTGTAGCGGATATAGCCGGTGGGAGTGCCGGACTCCCGGATCACCAGCGGCAGCGGAGTTTCCGGACCGAGTTCGACGGTGCGGGCGATCGGAATTTCCGGGGAACGGGTGCGGAATTTCCGCTCGATGGTTTCCCGTTTCCCGTTGTCGTTGACGGTCAGGCGCAGTTCATAATCGCTCGCTTCAGTGAGTTTGAGCAGACTGCCGCGGGCGACGTGCTCCTCCGGAAGGTACACGAGATCAAGCGCCGGCTGCCAGACGGCTTCCCCGGCGCGGCGGAAATGGAGTTTGGCAGAAAAATGTTCCTCATCCGGAGCGATGCAGTTGTTGAGGTAGACGCTGCACACCTCAAAGCCGGGCACCAACTCCTCTCGGGGGCGGCGGGAGGAGAGCGCCGCCTCTTTCTGTGTCTGTAACGAGAGGTTGAGAAACTCCATGACGGTGCCGACGTTCTCCTCAGAGAGAATCGGGCGGCAGAGCAGTTCCACCCGGTCCGCTTCTCCGGGCGTGAATTTCACCTCCAGCCGGGATTCCGGAGCGATGTTCCGGCGGGAGTCGAACCGGCGGAGCTCCCTGTTGCCCTTGAAGAGCTTGACGGTGAGGCAGGCGACGCCGCCGCGGGAACTCCTGACCGTGGCGCTGAAGAGTTGCGGCTCAGCCGCCGGCAATCCCCGAACGGGTTTGACGATCGCTCCGTAGAAGTTGTCTTTGACTGCAATCCGGGCCCGGATTCCGCCGGGAATCGATTCCGCCGGGCATTCCGCCGGATTGAGGTTGATCCAGCCGTCGGTCAGAGTGACGGCGACCGGCGTGAGGCGCAGTTCCCGGAAGGTGGCGGATTTCCCGGTGAGCGCGGCAGAGAGTTTCGTGCGGCAATGGACGCTGAAGGCATCGGCCTCTGCCGGGTTGAAATTCACCGCCAGCTGCTGCTTATTTGAGGTGTTGAGCGGGGAATTGACCCGTTGGATCTCTTTGCCGCCCCGGAAGAGCTTGACCGAGAGGTAGGCCATCTTCGGCTGATCGGTCTCAACCGTGGCGGCGAAACGCAATGTCACCCCCTTCGGCGGATTTTTTACAAGTTGTTCCAGCGAGGAATCCAGCGCGTTGGCGCGGTGGATTTTCAGCGTGATTCCCGCTGGCGGCGCTGCCTTGAGTTCGACCGCCCCGGTATTTTCGCGCCATCCGGCGGGAGCTCCGGCGTTCCAACGGGTGAAGTCGGCATTGACAAGCTCGACAGCGGCGAGGGGCAGCGCCGCCAGAATGGAGAGGAAAAGGGAAGTTTTCATGAGATTCGCACAGCTCTATTTGAAATCATCATGCCAGAAGTAATTGTTGACGTCACTGTGATCGGAACCGCTGCCGAGTCCGAGCAGTTCTGCGTGACGTTTGGAACCCGCGTGAAGGTCGGCATACAGAAGATTTGCGGAGTCGTTGTGGCGGCGGCTGATCTCCTTCTGCTGGAAGATGGTGTAAAAGGAGTTGGTGATGGAGCCGTCGTAGTTTTCCCGGGCGTTGTCGGCCGCCACCATGCGGACCGAAGGACGTTTCACTTTGCGGAAGACATGCCATCTGGCATCGCTTTTCCCCGATACCTCTGCTGTTGAAACGAGGTAGACGTTGAAGAAGTAGCTCGCGTTGAGGTGTTCACTGCCGCGAATGCTCTTGGGTACGATCTCTTCATCCTTGCCGTAATGGCGCCCTGCCGGGCAGACCGCGATTTTGGGAGTCCGGAATTTGTCCCCCAGATCGCCGCCGTTGGTCACGCTGTCGTCGATGGTTCCGCCGATGTATCGGACCAGCGTGTTGCCTGCCCAGGAGGAGTGGGCAGGCCCGTAGACATATTTGAAGAGCGTGCCGGAAGCCTGGTAGTACATGGCCAGTGAACCGTTGTTGTCGTCGGCATAGGCACTGCAGGCCAGCCCGAGCTGTTTGAGATTGGAAAGACAGGTGGTCCGCTGGGCGGTTGCCCGCGCCTTGTTCAGCGCCGGAAGCAGCATCGCCGCCAGAATCGCGATGATCGCTATCACAACGAGAAGTTCAATAAGGGTAAATCGTTGGCTCTGCTGTGGCGGTCGGCTGGCTGGATGGAATTCTCTTTTGGAACTGCCGATTTCGACGGGCACGACGGAGTGAGACAGGTGGTTGAAATTGGAGAATGGCTTCATGTGGAATCCCCTTTTTGTGCGGCTGGATCAACTTCCCTTGGCATTGCATTGTTTTGCAAACGGTAAACGCTGATTTTCCCCCGTGTTTCTTTCGGAATCAATCCGGTGTTATTCTATATTTACAGTATACCCGGTCATCCTGTTGAAAACAAGAGCAATTGCAGAGAGAAATTCGCAAAAAAATAGCACAAATCAACAAATGCAATCCCAATGGAAGGAGAAAACCCTCATATTCCGCCCGGTGGATCGGTGGCGGCTTGAGAAAAAGAAATATCCGCCCTCGTCGGCAGACGATGACGGATTGTTCTGCATTCCGACGACCGGAGTTTCTCCGGCCGTCGGAATCTTCGTGGTGCGGTCAGCGCTTGTGCTTGAGCTGCCACTCGTAGAGGGAGGGGACGGCCGGCCGGGGGCGCGGCAGGGAGGTGTCCAGCGGAATGATCCGGTTTCCCTTCTCCAGGAACGGCTTGTGCAGCCCGTCGTAGAGTTTCCCGTTGCCGCCGGAGAAGAGGTTGTCGATCAGCTCCACGCCGCCGCAGTCCGGGGTGGCGAAGAGGAGGAAGGGAGACGTTTTGTCTTCCAGAATCACCGTGTTCCCCTTCAGGATGTGATCGAAGCTGGAGGTCTTCAGGAAGAAGCCCACCCCGTTCTTCGCCCGGAAACGGTTCCAGGCGAAGATCCAGTTCTCATTCATTCCGCCGAGATAGACCGCGTCGGAGATGGAACTGCCGTCGCAGTTGTAGACCACGTTGCGGGGGCCGTTCGGCCCGTGGGCGCCGTCCTCCGGCGCCGAGGCCCAGAAGATGTTGCCGTAGCCGCCGTACTCCCGGGTGTCGCTGATGACGGTGCAGTTTTCAAACAGATTCTCCGTGCTCCAGCCGGCGTGCCACTGCGCGTCGCAGTGGTAGAAGGTTCCGTTGCGGATCACATTGCCGGAGGCGCCCCACTGGACGACCGGCGCATGACGCATCCGGCGGGTGACGATGCCGTCGATCAGGGAGTCCGAGCAGGTGTCCCAGCCGACGTAGGCGGTTCCGCCGCCGCCGTTGAACCAGCTGCCGTCGAATTCGCAGCTCAGAATTGAACAGAATTTCGCGTGCGTGCCGTAGACCGGATTGCGGCCGCAGCGGATTACCTTCAGATTTTCCGCCACGCAGTCCGCCGCATACTCGAAAGTGACGCTGCTCACCCAGTAATCGAATTTGGTCTCGAGGGTCATTCCGGCAATCCGGCCGCCGCGGATGATGTCGAATTTCCGCACGAAGGAGAGGTCCGCTACCGGGTAGTCCAGCCGCAGCGGCTGGTTGAACGTCAGTTTCCTGCCCTCCACTTTTTCCACAAAGAGGTGGGTACTGCGGAAGTTGCCCCAGTTGCAGGCGTTGCCGGTCACGGCGCGGCGGGCCGGCGTCTCCAGCGCCCGCAGAACGACGATGTCCCCCGCCCGGAACGGATGATCCTTCGCCTGGACTTCCACGGAGAATGCCCCGCGCACGCCGTCTTTCGCAATCCGGTAGTCTTTGTAGCGGAATCCTTTCCCCTGAAAGGCGATGAAGCCTCGCGGCGCCTGCGGCGGCAGGGTGGGGCGGCAGGTTTTGTCCACCGTGACTTCCGCTTCGGTGGTGAACGTTTCGCCGCTCTGGTATTCGGCGATGCCGCGCAGTTTGTGTTTCCCCGGCTTGACGGAAGCGGGGAGATTCTTCACGTAAAAGGAGGCGTTGCCGGAGTGCAGGCCGCGGGTGAAGCGCCCGAACTCCTTGCCGTCCACCTCCAGCTTCAGCGCCCGCAGTCCCGCCGGTCTCGCGTAGAGATGGATCGGCTGTTTCGGAGCAATCCGGCTGCCGTTTTCGATGCCGTACAGATCCACCCGGTCATTGCCGGTGTCGTAGGTGAAATCGATCTTTGTCCTGTCGACGCCGGCTCCCTCCAGCGTCACGAAATCTTTCGTGATGGTCAGCATCTTCGCCATCTTGAACTCGCCGGCCGGAATCTTCACGGTTCCACCGTCGGCGGGCAGTGAATCGATCGCTTTCCGCAACGGCTCGTACAGGTCGTCACCGGATTTCACCATCAGCTGGATCACGGTTTCCCCCGCCTGATTCAGCACGTCCTTCCGGGCGCCGGCGTAGGTGAAATCCGGGTAGACGATGCCGTCCGGCCCGGGGAAATCCGCCGCGGTCAGTTTCGCCTTTTCCTCCGGGCGGATCTTGTACTGCGGCTGCCACGGCGGCGGGGCCGCTGTGACGGGCAGGGCTTCGAGCCGGATGTCATCCAGGCGGATTACCTGCTTGATGGAGTGCGGAATGTAGAGTTTCACCCGGGCGTAACTGGTGTCGCCGGAGTAGGCGGCCCCCTTGAAATCGACCTTGATCCACGCATCCTTCGACGCCGGAGCGCTTCCGTAATGGAAGCCGTTGTTGCCGATCTTCCGGTTGCGGGCGTTGTAGAATTCGATGCCGACGGTGGCGCCATAGCCTTCGGCGAGCTGGATTTTGCCGGTCACGCGATAGATTCCCCGGGAGAGGGGGATCTTTTTCGACCAGAGGACGCCGCGGTGCTGTTTTTCCGGTTTTCCGGCGGGGTCGAAACGGACCTCTGCCGCTTTTTTCCCGGAAGCGGCGATGTCGGAGACGGAGACTTGCGCCCGCCCCGGTGGAAGTTCCCAGTTCTGGAGGCCGTCTTCAAAACCGCTTTGAAACTTCAGTTCCCCCGCGGACAAGGCACTGCCCGCAAGCAGAGAACACAAAGAGAGTACAAAAACGTTCTTCATCGTTTACCCTTTACAGAAACATGTTGTCGATCGTGGTCGGGAACATGGTGAGCAGTTTTTCATCCGTATCGTAGATGCTGAAATTGCTGGCATGGCCATCGAGAAACACCGTGTTGGCTCTGCCGTCGCCGTGACAGTTGTTGATGTAGAGCGAAGCCTTGCCGACCCAGTCACTGCGTCCCCAGAAAGAGAGACTGCTGGTGTTGCCCAGCACCTGATTTTCGTCGAGAAAGGCATCCAGAAAACCTGGCTTGGCGGCGGGACTCCGGTAACGGTTTATTTTCGGCAGCTGATTGTTGTTGGTTTTCACCGAGGAATACCCCAGAACACGGGCGGCGAGGCCATAAGAGGCCAGTGTGAGCGGAGTGGAAGTATCACTGGAATCCGGCAGGCTGATCTCTCCGACGTTGGAGGGCGGGGCCATTTTGAAGCTGTCGTAGGCCGGGCAGAATGTCACCTTGTTTCTGGAGCGTTCATAGTAGACCCTGCGGTTAATGTAACCGGCCCGGAAGAATTTTTCCCACGGATGAAGGTGCGGAAACCCGGTGCCCGGTGTGGAGTTGGGAAATTCGCAGGCGGGGATGTATCCTGTGAAATCATTCACGTAGAGATTGATCCAGGTGCCGTGCTGTTTGAGATTGCTGAGGCACTGCGTGCTCTGCGCCCGCCCGCGCGCCTGGTTGAGCGCCGGAAGCAGCATGGAGGCCAGAATTGCGATGATCGCAATTACGACAAGCAATTCAATAAGCGTAAAATACTTTCTCCGATGGTTTCCGATGCCGAGTATGTTGTTCATATCCACCTCCTGTAAAAAAGTTGATTGTTGGAAAAGGGCAAATGATGTTCTGCTCTCTGACCGCAGTCCGGCCGCAGTGTCTCCATGACGATGCGGATGGCTGCCGCCAGCCGTTTTGCCGCAGCTTCCGGCGGATCGTCGGAGGCGATGATGCGGCAGATCCCGTTGTGGAGCACGGTGGAGATGATGGGCGAATCGACGTTGTATTCTGCCGATACCGTTTTCATCTCCTCCAGGAATACCCGGTCGCGGGGATCGTTCCGGTCGATGCCGGCCATGGCCGAAGAGATCCGGATCGGAATACCGTAACGCTGGCGCCCGATGAAGTTTTGAACCCGTTCGCCGAGCAGGCAGTGAAGGTATTTGCGGATCAAGGCTTCGTCGACGCACTCCTTGCGGACGCAGATGAGGTCGGTCGCCTGCGCCGTCAGACGGGTTCCCCCCGGAATCAGCGGCAGCGGCACCGCGCCCCAGTTGTCGAAGTCACGGTTGCGCCCCTGGCTGTAAAACTCCCGGTCGGCGATCTGAAAGGCGCGGGTGCCCCGCCAGAAAGAGGCGGGGGGAACGCCCGGCTTCTCCTCGCCGGTGGACTGCAGAATCCGCCGGAGCTCCTGCAGCAATGTGATGCCGCGGATGGTCTCCGGAGAGTCGATGCACACTTTGCAGGAGCCGTCGGGCTGCCGGCTGAGCAGTTTCCCGCCGGCACGGAAGAGGAAATTCATCCAGAAATAGGGGTATTCGTTGAAGTTCAACACCTGATCCATGTTGAAGCGGCCGCGGAGCTGCCGGAGGGCGTTGAGAAAACTCTCCCAGGACCAGTCGTGCTCCGGTTCGGGCAGGTTGCACTGCGCGAGCATTTCCCGGTTGTAGAAGACCACCCGGGGCGAGAAGATGAAGGGGATGCCGAAGACCCGCCCGTCCGGCTCCCGGAAGCCGCGGAACGGAAACTGAAAGAAGCGGTTCTCATCGTAAATCTCCTCCGGGAGGTAGGGGGAGAGGTCGAGGTACTCATCGCGGTGTTCCTGCAGATAGAGAGTGACCCGCAGTTCGAACATCCCCTCGTCGAAGTTGCGGGCGAGCCGGATCTCCGGGAGCTCTTCCGCGAGCAGATTGCGGAACTCCTCCTGCCACGGCATCAGGATCCCCGGCCGGAGCAGCAGCATGTGGTTGCGGATTCTCCGGTACTCCCAGCCGGTCCGGACATAGGTGCCGCGGCGGGAAACGCATTCGACGATTCCATCCTGCTCCAGCGAGGAGACCGCGTGCTGCACCAGCAGAAACGACGCCCCCACCTCCGCGGCAATGTCCCGCGCGCCGGGAAGCTTCGACCCGGTCGGAAACCGGCCGGATTCGATCCCGTCCAGCAGAAACTCCCGCACCTGTGAGAGCTTGTCCTTCATATCCCGTCGCACCTGTACTGCTTGATTGAACTCTGCTATATTATGCCACAAATCTCTGGCTATGTCAAGAGCGCGATATGATTTTTTTTGAAAAAGTGGAGGAATTCCGATTGATTCCTCCTGTGCGATTTTTCTTCGGGAACATTGTTCTGGGAAATTGTTCTGCCGCGAGCTGCTGCGCAGCGTCGTGGTTCCCATGAATGCCATCATCCGGGGGACCGGGCCGCCGGATGGCGAATCGAACTTGTACTAGGCCGGGACCGACGGCGCGCCGGAGAAGTTCCCGCAGGTGGTCTTCTGCTGACGGAGCCGGCTTCAGCGGCGGAGCGGCCGGGCGGCCGGGGCGACGAGACAGACGCCCAGACGGCCTTCCCGTACGAAGAGATCGAACTTGTTCAACTCCTCCGCCGTGCCGGTGGCAAGCACGTTCCCGGTCAGCAGGTCGGTGACGGCAAATCGCTCGCCGGGAGAGAACTTCAGCAGTTCATACGGAATCGTGACCGTGTAGTTCCCGTCAATCGGGCTGTTGTTCGGAATGACCAGCACCGCGGAATCCCCCCGGTACCGGGCGTAGGGCTGACAGAGCTGCTCCGGCCGGTTGCGGAACCAGGGGGGAAGCACTTTCACTTTGGCGATGTTCGATTTCCGGTGATCGTCCGGGAAGTATTCGAAAATCTCCGGATAGAGCCGCCGGATGCGGATCATCCGCTTGACGGTTTCAAAAAATTCCCGATTTTCCCGCCGGGCGCCGGTGTCGATCTTCCGGTCGTAGAGCCACCGCCGCGGCACCCGCCGGTAGGGGTAGGGGTTGTTCCACTCCTCCCCGAGAAACCAGATGGGCAGAAACGGGGAGAGAATGGCCTGATAGGCGAAGGCGATGATGTCCCCCTGCGACGAGTATCCCTTGCTGTCGTGGTTGGAGAGCATCATTGCGTAGAAGCGTTCCGTGCCGCCCGGTTTGCTGTAATCGTCCACCGCGCCGAGCTGCGCGCCGCTCCGGACCAGATCGACGATGTTGTTGACCAGCAGACTGTCGCAATCCATCATCTTCGTCCGGTTGCGGGCCGGCCCCGGAATGAATGCATTCTGATCAAAGTCGAACGTGTCGCGGCGGCAGCTGGCGTGTTCCGAAAAGAAGATCACTTTCCGCCCCAGTTTCAGCAGTCGAGTCCGGGCTTCGCGGTAGGGCTCGTATTTGCAGAAATTGGGGCCGCAGTCGCAGCGGAACCCGTCGGCGCCGGTGCGGAGAATGCACTGCACCAGATTGCGGATGAACCATTCGTTCAGCTCCGGATTGCTCCAGTCGAAGAGCCAGCCGTCCCACTCCTTCTTGAATTCGCCGGTGAACCACTCCGGTTTCTCCCGCCGCAACGGAGCATCTTCGCGGACTCCCCACGAGATGACGTCCAGAAACACCCGGATGTTTCGTTTGTGGCACTCATCGACGAACTGTCTGACCCGGTTCCAGCACTCCTCGTCGCTGCCCGGCCCGGTCAGACGCTTGTTGATGGTGTGGATCCCGTGGTTGCCGTAGTGCCCGCCTGCGTGGAGCGGGGTGATCCAGACGCCGTTCACGCCGGTTTCCGCCAGATGGTCGAGGGTTTTCGCCATGCCGCTGAATTTTCGATTGGAGGAGGCGGTCTCGATATTGAGCTCCACCAGAATCAGGCTTTTGAGCCAGTCGGGGTGGCCGATCGCCTTGCCCGGAGAGTATTCCAGCTTCACCTCGCTGTCGGGGCGAATGGGAGGAAGAAGCGCGGAGTTGTCGATCGTCTGCGGTGTGGCGGCGGAGACGCCCGTTGCGAACAGGAGAGCCAAAAGAAGAAATTTCATGAAAGGTTTCCTCATCCGGGTTATCGGGTGGAGCATTTCTGCCCGTTCCGGTTGTAGTAGTAGCGGCATTTGTTGGCGGTTTGATACAGTTTTTTCACATCGAGCGCGACGGCGTGCCCGTCGGCGAACAGAACGTTGACGTTCCGCGGGGAGTGCCAGGTCTTGACGTAGCCCAGACCGGTGCCGTTCATGCTCCACCCCCAGCCGTTCTTGTTGAAGTTGTCGCCGGTGACGAAGTCGGCGGTGGAGTTGCAGGTGTCGCCCAGAAGCATCGTGTTGGCGGGTTTGCGGATTTTTTTGGTGCTGAGAAAACTGGTCCAGTCACCGTTCGGCCGCTCCCAGACCGGACCGATCTCCTCTTCGAAACTGCTGTCGGCGCAGACCAGCATGAAGATTCCGTAGGTGCGGTTGAGAAACTCATTGCAGTTGGTGTCGGTGATCGGGAGCGTGGGGTAGATCGCATCCGGGCACTGGGTGAATTTCGCCGTATTGATCCAGTTCCCCTTGTAGTAGGTGCGGGGCAGGAGGTTGGCGAAGGCCAGCGCGGCGGCCCAGCCGGGGGTCTTGTCGCGCAGTTTGACCTGCTGCGGAATCAGTTCGCCATGGGCGTCGGCGTAGAACCGGAGCACCATCCCGCACTGCTTGAAGTTGTTGATGCAGGAGATTGCCCGGGCGGTTGTCCGCGCTTTGTTCAGCGCCGGGAGCAGCATGGCGGCCAGGATTGCAATGATTGCAATCACAACCAGGAGTTCAATAAGAGTGAAAGAAAGTCCCCGGCGTTTTCCGCCGGATTTTCTGTGGGGTGTTCCGTTCATGAGAGCCTCCCTGAGGTTATGGGGTTTGACGTTGTATTTTTCTGGAGATGCAGATCTTTTTCTGTGGAGAAAACGAACTGTTGTTCCGGCGCCTGCGGTTCCTGCGGATACTCCCAGCGGCGCAAGTCGTCGCTCCAGGCGACGCCGATGCAGGCGTGGGTGTCGAAAATGATCGTCTCATCCTCCGGACCGGTGGCGTGGTAGAAGAGCAGAACCTTGCCGATTTCCGGTTCGGAGCGGAGATCGAGGAGAAATCCGGCAGTGATCCGGCCGCGCGCCCACTCCCAGCCGGCGCTGCCGAGAAAGGTGCAGCCGCAGTCGCGCCAGGTGACGAGGTCGGAACTCCGCCGGAAGGCGATGCCGTTCGCGGGGGAGTGAACCATCAGAAATTCGTCGCCGTCCGGAATGATGCACACATTTTCGCCGCCGTCGCAGGAGCCGAGAAATTCCCAGTGGATGAGGTCGCGACTCACCGAGCGGGAGATGCCGTTCTGCTTGAAGAAACAGTAGAAGAGGGGGCCGTTATCGTCGTCGCAACGCAGCAGAAACGGGTCGATCATGCGTCCAGCCTGCGCGTCGGGGATCGCATCGCCCTTGACGCGGAGGAGCTCCGGCTCACTCCAGGTGACGAGGTCGCGGGAACGCATCCGGTAGAGCCGGCTGTTGGCGTTGCCGTACTTTTCGCCGTTTTCGCGGCAGTAGCTCTGCAGACAGAGGTGGTATTCGCCGTTGAATTCGATCACACAGCCGGGGCTGGAGTAGTTCTTCGCCCGGTCGGCTTCGGTGAGTTTTCGAATGGGGGTGAAGTGGATCAGGTCGCGGCTCCGGGTGGTTGCAAGATAGAGGTAGGGGAGGCCGTCGTCCGCGGTTTCCACCAGCGTGAAAAAGAGATGAAACCAGCCGTCGCGATACAAGACCGCCGGATCGCGGTAGGCGGTCCGGGCGTCTCCCCGCAGAAGGATCGGACAATGCAGTTGTGCCAGGTCGAAGTGTGCCATGAAGTTCTCCTTGTGTTTTCTATCTATTATACTCGGAGAAGCTCCGTTTGCAAAGAGATAAAATGCGCATTAAAATACACTTTTTGCGCATTTCCTGAATCGGGGGGATGAAATGCGGCGAAAGCGGCGTTATATTGTTCCGGAACTTTGGAGGAGGCGGATCGATGAAGGAAGAGATCATCTACACGTGCGAGTACGACGGCAAAACGCCGATTCGCATCACCAGTGCCGGGATCTCCTGGTGCGACGGGAGTTACTACATTGCCCGGCGCGGCACGTCGCAGATGGTGCTGGAGTGTGTGACCGGCGGCCGCGGCATTCTGGTAATCGACGGAGAGCGTTACTATCCGGAAGCGGGCGACGTCTACATTGTTCCGCCGAACTCCAGTCACTACTACGCCTCTGACCGGGAGGAGCCGTGGCGGAAGCTCTGGTTCAACGTGGATGGTGCACTGTTGCCGGATCTGCTGGCGGCCTACGGACTGACCGATGCGGTGCTGTTGAAGGCGTGCCCGTTCGAGGAGCGGTTTGAGGCCGGGTTGCGGGAGCTCCGGGAAGCGGCGGGAGAGGATCCGGATGAACTTTCCGCCCGTATCGTGGTGCCGCTGTTTGCCGCATTGGGGCGGTTTGTCCGGGAGAGCCGGGCCGCCGCGTCGCCGGCGGCAGAGGTGCACCGCTATCTTGCCGCACTGCCGCCCGGGGAGGGGCTGGACCCGAAGAAACTGCTCTGGAAATCGGGGCGCTCCGTGTCGCAGACCATCCGGGTGTTCAAAAAGGAGTTCGGCACGACGCCGTACGCGTCATTTCTCGACCGCAGGATCAAGGAGGCGAAGTACCTGCTCCGCAGCACGTCGCGCCCGGTCAAAGAGATCGCGCTGCAGCTCGGCTGGGAGAATCCCTGCTATTTTGCGCGGCTCTTCAAACGCAAGACGAAGATGACGCCGAGCGAATACCGTGCCAGTTCCCCGCCGCCGATGGAGCGTTCCGGCTACGGGGCGGCGGAGGACCCGGCGGAAGCCACCAACGGCAGAGGGTAGCTCATGCATTTTCTCCGGCAGCGGGCCGTCAGATTTCCGGATGGGCGTAGAGCTCCTTGAACCGGTGCGGCGGCATCCCCGTGTGCTTCTTGAAGAAGCGCGAAAAGTAGAACTCGTTGGAGAATCCCAGCTCGAAGGCGACTTCGCGCACCCGGTAGTTGCCGCGCAGCAGCAGGTTGCTGGCGCGGTTGAGCACCGCCTGGGTCAGAAGCTCCTTGGGGGTGATGCCGGTGGCGGCGGTGAACTTCCGCGTGAAGGTTTCGCGGCGGGTTTTCCGCAGGGCGGCCAGCTCCTCCACCGTGGTGGCGGCGGTGCAGTGGTTCTGGATGTAGTCCAGCTCCGGCTGGAACTCCGCGAAACGGGTGACGAATTCCAGCTCCGGCCCGCTGCCGTCGCCGAGCAGGCAGGTGATGAACTCCTGCGTGACGCAGCGGAGGCGCGACGCGGCCACATAGAGGCTCGGGGTGTCGAACGCCTGTTCCGCCTGCGCGAGCCACCCCGGGTCTTCGATTTCGCGCACGGTGTGTGACCGCGAAAAGAGATCCACCCCCTCGACGACTTCGATGGTGAACTGAATCGAGAGGAAACGGAGATCCTCGCTCAGCCGGACCCCCGCCGGATGGTAGATCGGGATGAAGTAGGCGAAACCGGGCCGCAGTTCGTACTCCTTCGCCCCGTCACGAATGTAGCAGGACGCCCCGTCCGGATTGGCGATCGGGAGAAAGAACCGGTTGAAGGGAAGGGCGGTGATTTCCCCCCGTGCCCGCGGGAAAACGCCGCGGGCGAAGTGCCGGATCTGGAGCTGCATCCGGTTGGCGGCGTACATGACCCGGTTGCGGTTGACGATGGCGGTATTCTTTTCCATGAAGAGAAATATAGTTCTGTTTTTTCTCTTTTCCATCACAAAAGTATAATTCTTTGATTTTTTTATGCATTCAGTTTTCCGGAGAAAGATGGTATACTATGGAAAAAGAAGAAATCACACAGGAGGTGCACGATGCCGTATGCCGCTTTCGAACAGGACAGAACCTATCTGACGGAGAAATTCCGTCATCCGGTCTTCGACCCCGCCACCGGCGTGGAGAATTCCATTTTAAAAGAACGAATCCGCGCGATGGCGGAGGAGCTCAAGGATCTGCCTCACCCGGTGGTGAAAGGACGCTGTTTTGAATATGTCTGCCGGAACATGCTGATCGACGTGAATCCGCACGACTGGTTCCCCGCATTCGGCTGTTACAACCGCGACGACCGGCCGCTTTCGCCGCTGAACTTCCGCTGGGCGCACGAGGCGAAGGAGCGCTTTTTCCCGGAACTCAACCGCCTGATGGAGGAGCGCAACGCGGCGGGACTCCATCTGATGTGGATCGACTTCGACCATTCGGTGCCCGACTGGGACGCGGTTTTCACGCTCGGCTTCCCCGGTCTGCGCGACCGCGCCCGCCGTTACCGGGCCGAACGGGAGAAAAACGGCACCCTCGACGCAGCGGCGGCCGCCTATTTCGACGGGCTGGAGATCACGATCAACGCCGTGCTGGAGTGTCTCGGCCGCTTCATCGACTACGCCCGGAGCCATCACGCCGGCAATCCCCGCATCGAGGCGGAGATCGCATGTCTGGAGCAGCTCCGCACCGGCGCGCCGCGCAACACCTATGAGGCGCTCCAGATTCTCTATCTGGACTTCATGTTCAGCGAGCACATCGACCGTCTGCAGGTGCGTTCGCTCGGCAATCTCGACCGCATGCTCGGGCCGTACTACGAGCGCGACCTGCGCGAAGGGCGCTTCACCGAGGCGCAGATCCGGGAGTTCTTCGCCTGTTTCCTGATGCAGTGGGCGTCGATCAACAACTACTGGGGGCACCCCTTCTACCTCGGCGGAACCAGGGCGGACGGCGGCAGTGAAATCAATGCGCTCTCCTACCTCATTCTCGACGTATTCGATCAGCTTTCGATTCCGACGCCGAAGATTCAGATCAAACTCGCCCGCAACACGCCGGTCGAATTTCTGAACAAGGCGCTGGATATGATCCGGCGGGGCAACAACAGCGTGGTGTTCGTCTGCGAGGATGCCATCCGCCGCATGATGATGGGCGAGGGGTATCCGGAGGAGATCGCCCGCACCTGCGACATCCGCGGCTGTTACGAACCCGCGCCGCGCGCGCTCGGCAACATCACCGGCGCCGGGCATGTCAACATGCTCAAGCCGGTCGAGCTGGTGTTCAACGACGGAGTCGACCCCAAGACCGGGTACTTCTGCGACTGCGGTGCGGCGAAACTGGCGGACATCCATTCGTTCCGGGAGTTTTACGCCGCCTACATGAAGTACCTCGACAACATCATCGAAACCACGTACATCTGCTCGTACGAGTTCGAAAAATACCTGCAGTACATCAATCCGGCGCAGCTCTATTCGATCACGATCGCCCACAGTCTGGAGACGGCGAAGGACGCCTTCGCCGACGGGAGCGTCTACAACATCACCTCGCTTCTCTGCGCCGGACTCGGCACTGCGGTCGATGCGCTGATGGCGGTGAAGGAGTTCGTCTTCGACCGCGGGGAGCTGACGCTCGCGGAGTTCCGCGACATTCTGCGGAACAACTGGGAGGGGGCGGAGAAGCTCCGGCTGCGCATCCTGCGCTCCCGGAACAAGTACGGCAACGGCATCCCCGGGGTGGACTGCTACGCCGCCGCGCTCGCCCACTACTTCGGCGGCAAGCTGAACCTGCGCCCAAACTCCCGCGGCGGCTGGTATCAGGCCTCCGGACACTCGGCCCGCACCTTCATCATCATGGGGGAGCGGACCGGGGCGACGCCGGACGGCCGCCGGGCCGGGGAGGAGATGTCCAAGAACATCTCTCCGACGATGGGGGCCGACGTCAACGGCGTGACCGCACTGATCGATTCGGCCACCGCCATCGACTGCGCCGATCTGCCCGGGGACTTTCCGCTCGACGTGATGATGCACCCGGCCACCGTGCAGGGGGAGGAGGGGCTGGCGTCGATGCGGACACTGCTCTACGCCTATCTGGCGAAATACGGCATGGCGATTCACTTCAACATCTTCGACGCCGCGGTGCTGGAGGATGCCCAGAAGCATCCGGAGAAATACACCGGGCTGCAGGTGCGGGTCTGCGGCTGGAACGTCCGCTTCAACGATCTCGCCGAGAAGGAACAGAACGCCTACATCGAACGGGCCCGCCGCATTGCGGAGTAACACAGGAAGGAGCCATCCCATGAGCGTCACCGGAGTTCTGCTCGATCCCAAACGGTTCGCGGTCCACGACGGACCGGGGGTGCGGACCACCTTCTTCCTCAAGGGGTGCCCGCTCAAGTGCATCTGGTGCCACAATCCGGAGAGCATTTCGCCGCGCCCGCAGATGGCGTACTATGCGCACAAGTGCATCGGCTGTGGCGAATGCGTGGTCAGCTGTCCGGAGAAGGCGCATGCGTTCCGGGGGGAGACGCATGAATTCGATCCATTGCGCTGCCGGGTGTGCGGTGCGTGTGAAGCCGCCTGCCTCAGCGGAGCGATGAAGCTCTACGGGAAGCGGGTTTCGGTGGAGGAGGCGATGGAGACCGCCCGGCTGGATCTCGTCTACTACCGGGAGTCGAACGGCGGGGTGACCCTCTCCGGCGGGGAACCGCTGCTGCAGCCGGAGTTCTCGCTCGCCTTTCTTGCGGCGCTGAAGCGCGAGAAGATCCACACCGCCTTCGACACCAGCTGTTTCGGTTCGCGGGAGGTGTTGAAGGAGGCGCTGCCGCTTGTCGACCTCTTTCTCGTCGACTTCAAGCACGCCGATCCGGAAGTTCACCGGAAGCTCACCGGGCAGTCGAACGAACGGATTCTGGAGAATCTGCGTTTTCTCTCGGAGAACGGCGCCCAGATTGAAATCCGGATTCCTTTCGTACCGGGTTGCAACGATTCGGTGGAGAATCTGGAGGCCGCCGGCAGAATCCTCGGTCCGTTGCGCGGAATCCTCTGCGTGAAACTTCTGCCTTACCATGCACTGGCGCGCACCAAATACGCGTCGCTCGGCATGCTGGACACCATGCCGCAGGCGGAGTCCCCGGACGAAGCGACGTTGCATCGGGCCGCCGCCGTGCTGGAGCGCTTCGGATTGCGCGCCCGCTCCGGCCGGGAGTGACACCGGTTCACAGGCAGATTATCTCTCAATGACTTCGCTTCTGCTGCAACGCGCAGACGCGACAGCGGGGCGACACTTTTGTCAATCAGACGTTTCGCCCGTTTCACGTCCCTGCGTTATTCTTTGAAATTCATGCCCTCCTCTCAAGCCTCCGACTTGCGGATTGGACTTTTATTGCGGAGCCTCCTTTTTTCCGGCTCTGCAATTGTTGTTACGGACAAGTCGGGTTTTCTGTTTTTTCACTCCTTTCCAAGTTTGTCGAGTGACGTGACGGCGACTGCAATAATTGAGTAAAGAATTTTGTTAATAGAAACTCCATCTGCTGTATCAAATCTTCAGGAGATTCATGCCGGATGGCGAAGTATCCGGAGGATTCCACAATTTCGGAAATGCAAGTCGAACCATTTCTACCAACCGGTTTTTTCGATAGGAAGGTTGAAAAAGGGGGCGCTGGAAAACGGTTGTGCCTGCATGAGATCGGAAAGTATGCAGAGAGTTCAGAATCACGTTGAAATCTTTCTGCTATGTGTTACCTTAAGAGAAGAGGAGAAAAATCAATGCTTCCGGAGGAAATAAAACTCCTCCGCGGAACAGCAGAATATCGACATTGAAAAAAGGGAGGTTTTCCGATGGAACAGAAAACAGACTCGCCAATCCATGTTCTGATTTCCCTTTGCGGCACTTCTCCAGCGGTTATTACGGAGACCATATTTTCTCTGGCCCTGTCCGGAGATCCGCCCCGGAAGGTGGTGGTCATCACGACCCTTGCCGGCGAGGCCTGCCTTCGATCGAAGCTCTTTGAATCCGGTGTCTGGAAACTGCTTCGACAGACGCTCAATTGCGATATCTCCTTTTCCCTCAACCAGGAACATATCCGCCTGCTGCCGGATGGCGGTGACGACGGCGACGCCCGTGATGTGGCGGACACCCTCTCGGCGGAACGTGCCGGGTCGTTTATTCTGGATGTGCTGCGGCAGTATACGGAAAATCCCGATACCCGGGTCACGTTTTCGATAGCCGGAGGACGCAAATCCATGAGTGCGCTCGGTGCCCTTTGCATGAGTCTGCTCGGCAGACGCGGAGACCGTCTGTGCCACATTCTCGTGAATCCTCCGTTCGACGATCCGGCGCTGAAGCCCGGATTCTTTTTCCCTGTCCCCGGGCAGAATCATGTGGATCGGGAGGGAATTTCTCATGATTCAGCAAGTGCCCGTCTGGTGTTGTCGGATCTGCCGTTTGTTCATTGCCGTTATCTGATCGGCCGGGAGTTGAAGCGTCTTCCCGGCGAGTACACCCGGATGGTGGCGCTGGCGGATCAGGCGGCGGAAGAGTTCGAGGCGTCGGTGGCGCTTGAGCTTCTGCCGGACCGGTTGACTGTCCGGATCGGGAAAGAGGAGTTTTCTCTGCAGTTCCAGTTGTTTCTGCTCTACTGGATGCTGGCGGAGCGGCGGCGGGATGGCCGGGAGCACCTCTATCACCGCAAGGATCTCTGCGAAGAATTTGCCTCTTTTGCAGAATTTGCCCGGGAGAGGCTCCCGCAGCGGTACTGGTATTCCTGTTCGGGATTGCTGGAGGCGGACCGGATTCGAGAGGAGACCTTGAACAAGAGAATTTCCGACCTGGCCGCAGTGCTGAAAAAACACTGCGCGCCTGAACTGTTTCTTCCGACCCGGGGGCGCGGAATTTACGGAATCGGTCTTTCTCCGGACCGGATTTGCATCCGGATGTCCGCCGGAAGTCCGGAAAGTTGTTCCGGCGATTCTGCCGGGATATAATAAAAGTGCAAACAGAAGATACATTCCTGCCGGTATTGTGAAACCTTTACCGCCGGGTGTCGTGTTTGAAACTGTCGTAGTCGACAATCAACTTATCAGAGGAGAAAAGATGGATAAACAGGAGAAACAATTCAAACGGATGGTTCTGGCGTATCTTCACGATCCGCCGCATAAAGTATTGGACCTTGCAGAACATGAGGAGTTTGCAAGATCTTTCATCCGGGCTGTCTGGATCGATGGACCGGAGGGGAGTGAAGATTTGCGGCTCGAAAGAGAAAAGGAGAGCGGAAATCTCTATCCATGGGAAACTACGCCGGATCATGCCGCCGCGGCGGCGGACCGGGTGATTTTTCCAAACCGGTTCGCCGGGGCAGGCGGTTGTTTTGCGGCGCCCGGCAACCATAAGGGAATCGTAAAACATCCGCTGGGGGCAGGGGAGCGAGTGATCGAATGCCCGGCTACCGCAGCCCGAGCCGAAGAGGAGTTGCAGGGCAGTTTCGGCGGGATCAAAGCGGCATCGTGGCGTGAATTCTTCTTTCTGCTCTGGCGTCGCTGGCGGGAGGAGAGTGTGGCGATTGACCCGGCCCTGGGAGTTCTGCCGGCGGATTCGCGCATTCCGGATCATTCCATATGGCTGCATATGGATTTGACTGCGGCATTTGAGGCGTGCCGGGAGAGCGGCGGCGCCCGGCTGGAGCCGGCGTTTCTTCTCTTCCAGCTGGGCCCGGTTCAGGAGTTCATCGCCGCGGCCCGTTCCACCCGCGATCTGTGGAGCGGCTCCTACCTGATCTCCTGGTTGACCGGTTGTGCGATCAAAGCCGTTACTGATGAGGTCGGCCCCGCTTCGGTAATATTCCCCGCGCTGCGCGGTTTGGGAATTTTCGATGCAGTCAATCGGGAATTCTTTGAGAAGGTCAAGTATCAGGGGAAACATGGTCGGCTCGACACCTTGTGGCAGCGGCTGTACGGAACGGCTGAAGGCGAGAAAGATCCGGCGAAATCGCTGTTTTACCCGACCATTCCGAACCGTTTTCTGGCGCTTGTTCCCGCCTCGCGGGCGGAGGAGCTTGCACGCCGGGCGGAACAGGCGGTGCATGAGGAATTGAAGCGGATTGGCGATCACTGCTTCCGGCAGCTGGGGACGCTGGCGAATCGAGACATCTCCGCCTGGCGTCCCCGTTGGGAGAAGCAGCTGGAGCTCATGCCGCAGATCACATGGCAGACGCTGCCGTTTTACGAAGATCTCGATGCGGCGCTTGCCGCGTTGGAAAAGATGGATCCCGGTCAGGCGGCGCGGATGCGGGAAGCCCGGGTTCTGGCGGAAGCGATCATTCCGGAGAAGGAGCGTGACGGCCGTTACTATCGGTGCTGTTCCCGCTGCGGCGAATATCCGGACCGCTGTACCCATCCGGATAAACGTTGGAAACTCAATCGCCCGGAATTTGCCTGGGGGGCGAACTTCGCGGAGGTGAGCCTGCGTCTTGCGGCCCGCCGCAACACGCGCGACTTTGCCGCGTTCGTCACCGATGACCATCAGGATGGCGCTCCGAAAGATATGCTGACCGGCAAGGAGGAGTTGATCGGCGACGAGGCATTCTGGAAGCAGAAGTCCGATGTTTTCAAGGACAACGAAGGACCTTACGGAGCGTTGAACATCATCAAACGTCTCTGGTGTGACCCGCATTGCGGTTATCTGGTCAAAGCGCTGGGCGTGTCGGAAAGCCGGTTCCAGTCGTTTCTGCGTTTCAATTCGACGCCGGAGCTGGCGGGGAATGACGGCTATTTTGCGATTCTAGCGATGGATGGCGACGAAATGGGCAAGTGGATCAGCGGGGAGAAAACCCCCGGCTTTCTGGAACAGCTCCGGGGAAATACGAGGGAGTACTTCGAGCGTCTCGGGGTTACGCCGGAACTGCGGCGGCAGGTCACACCGGGCTATCATCTGCAGTTCAGCGAAGCGCTTGCGAATTTCGCGTCGAAACTGGCCGGCTGGATTGTCGAAGAACACAATGGCTGTTTGATCTATGCCGGTGGTGACGATGTGCTGGCAGCTCTTCCGGCAAAGAACGCACTCGATTGCGCCGAGGCGTTGCGAAACGCCTTTCACGGCGAGAACGGCTGGCAGAATGGAATTCTGGTTCCGGGCTGCCGGGCCGAGCTCTCCTGCGGAATCGCGATTGCCCATGCACACGATCCCTTGCAGCAGGTTGTGGCGGAGGCGCGCCGGGCGGAGAGTCGGGCGAAGCATGAGTACGGCCGGAGCGCCTTTGCCGTATCGCTGATCAAACGGGGCGGCGAAACCATTCACTGGGGGGCGAACTGGGACGATGAAGCACTTCCGCTTTTCCGGTCTTTCCGGGCGATGCGGGAGGATGACCTGGCTTCCGGGCGTTTCCCCTATATGCTGGCAGGACTGCTCGCACCGTATCGGCTGGAGGCGGGAGAGGGGAGTTTCGCTCCGGAATTTCATCCGCGCGAAGTTATCGCCTGTGAACTGGAGCAGGTTCTGACCAATCAGATGAAAATTAGAACGCCGGATGATTTGCGCCGTCGGGATGAGTTGCGGAGGCTCTGTCTGACCTATCTGGACGCTCTTGATGCAAAGAAGCGCTGGGGGGACTTTGATAAACTGTTTCTGACGGAGGCGTTCATCTGGCGCGACCGTTCCGGTGAAGGTAAAGGAGGGAAAGAGGCATGAATTACGAACTTGAACTGCATCCGCGGGATGTGCTTTATTTCCGGGACGGGCGGCCGCTGGGGGGGAGTTCCGACGGAATCGGTTCCCTGTGGCCGCATCCGGCCTTGTTTCATTCGGCATTGCTGGCGGCTCTGCAGCGCCGGTTTGCCGACCGGCTCGGAGAGTGGGAGAGTGAACATCACCGCCTGACGGTTTCCGAACAGAGAAAACAGGAGCGGGGCCGAGTCCGCTTCCATCTGGGCGGTCTGAAAAGTTGGGGCCCGTTCCCGAAGAACGACGAGGGAATCTGGGTTTCGACGCCCGCGGATCTGCTTGTACAGGGAGGCGTGGCATCTCCGATGCAATTTTCCAGAGCGGGGCGTGCGAATTTGCCGGAACCCTTGCAATATCCGGTCGGGAGTTTGGCCGGCGCGACGAAGGAGAAACCGGGAGAGTGGCTGCTTCTGTCGGAACTGGCGCACTATCTGGCGGGGGAGACGAAGAATCTGCGGACGGTTTCTGCCGGAGAGCTGTATCTGGCGGAAGCTCGTCCGGGAATCGGGATTGATGCAGAACGGCGCTCCGTGGAGGAGGGGCGATTTTACAGCGCGGAATATCTGCGATTGGCAAAAGGGGTTTCGATGGCGGCATTCGCTTCGTGTGCGGCGAAGAAGTACAGCGGAGCGGAGACCGATATGCTTGCGGAGCTTTTCCGGGAGGCGAACCGTTGCGATCTGATTTTTGGCGGACAACGTGGCACGGCCCGGCTCGAGTGCGGCCGCAGTCGGGCCGCGCTGGTGGAGGACCCGCCGGAATCGTTTCCGGGGAACCGGGTGAAGTGGGTTCTGCTCTCGCCGGGATTTTTCTGCCGCGGCTGGCTTCCGGGGTGGGTGGATCAGAAGAGTGGCGCGGTGATGCTTCGGGAGAACAAGAGTGACGCTGTTGATGCCAGGCTGGTTGCCGCGTGCATTCCGAAGCCTCAGGCGGTTTCCGGCTGGAATCCGGCTGCGGGAGCGCCGAAGGCGACCCGGCTGCTGGTACCGGCGGGGGCGGTCTACTATTTTGAGTGCGGAACGCCGGAGGATGCACAGCGCCTCTCGCGAATTCTGCATGGCAGAACCAAACCGGATGCGCTGGGAGAACAGGGACTGGGACTCGGTGTCTGCGGCCGGTGGGATTTTATTCAACTGTAACATCTTCGCAATGAAAAAAATAGAGAAACAGAAAGGATTGAAAAAGATGGAAAAGCGGATTTTTGCAATTTTCACCCGTACCCCTCTTCACGTCGGAGCTGGAAACTCGGTCGGAGCGATTGATTCTCCGGTGATGCGCGAGCGGCACACCCGGATCCCGATCATTCCCGGCAGCAGTCTGAAAGGGGTGCTGGCCGATCTTTGGAACGATGAAAATTGTAAGCGGAGCAGTGACGGGAAAACGTTGTTCGGCGAGGATGAACAGGGCGCGTCGAAGGCGAAAGCCGGCCAGCTGCTGGTCGGAGAGGCGCGGGTGTTGGCGTTCCCGGTACGTTCTGCGAAAGGTTCGTTCGCCTGGATCACCTGTCCGCTGGCACTGCGGCGGCTGGAACGGGATGCCGGTCTGGAGCTGAATGTGAATTCGCTCGACGGCTTGAAAGAGGATCAGTGTGTCGCGGCTGCCGATGAGGTGGTTTTCGGTGGCGGCCGGGTTGTACTGGAGGAGTATCAGTTTGCCTGTTTGAAAAAGGAGATTTCCGCGCTGGCTGAGGCGCTGGTAACACTCGGGGCGGATCCGGTCTGGCAGGAGGTTGAGAACCGTCTGGTGGTGGTGAACGACGAGATGTTCAGCTATTTTGTCGAGCAGGCCTGCGAGGTGGTGACGCGGATTCGGGTGGAGGATGAGACCGGCACGGTTGCTTCCGGTGCGCTGTTCAATCAGGAGCAGGTTCCGTCGGAGACGATGTTCTACGCGGTGCTCGGGGCGGAAAAGCAGAGAGAGCATTCGGCCGTTGATGCTTTGGATGAGGTGCGGGAAAAACTCGAATCCGTCGGAAATGTTCTGCAGATTGGCGGTGACGAGACGATCGGCCTCGGCTATTGCACGGTAACGCTCAACTGAGAGGAGGAACAGCATCATGAAGAATCTCGATCAGATCCGCGCCGCGAATGCGATCCGTCATCAGAATACAGTTTTTCCTGGTGCGGAGGGCGGCGAAGTAGTGAAAAAGGTTCCGACAATGATTCGGGACAATGGAATGCTCGCGGCTGCTGCTTTTGCCGCAGAACCCAAAGGCAACGGAAATTACAAAAATCCCGGACATAAAAAAGTGTTTGATTGCATTATCGAACATTTAGCCTCTAATGGTGTGAATTTATTGGAACGCGCGATGCCTTTGGAGGATTTTATTCGGTTCCTGGTGGGAGGTGATTCCGCAGTACTGCGGAATATCACGACAGAGAGCATGGAGTATCTGAATTATCTGCGTCGCTTTGCCCGCAAAAAGGAGGATGAGAAACATGGTTCCAGAGAATAAGGAAATTCTTTCGGTTCAGCAGGGCGTGGTCGATGTTCTAGGAGGACCTGATCTCCCCAAACTGGAATCCGTCTCGTTGCGCTTGCGGAAAATGGTTCTCGTCGGTCAGCGGGTTTCCGACAATGAGCTCAAAAAAGTCTGCTCTGTGGCGGAAAGGAACAGAAAATGTCTGGAAAAAATTCCGGCACCGACGTATTCAGTTCCCGGGATGGTTGCATTTACGATGCAACTGGGAGGGCGGATGATGGTCGATCAGGCCGGGGGCGTGTTGGAAAATGCCAATCTCTGTCTGCACCGGAATCTGGGTTATCCGATGATTCCCGGATCCGCATTGAAAGGAATTGCCCGCCATTCCGCCTGGTGCAGATGGATCGAAGCGCTTGAAGCGGGAAAAACGGAGGAGGCGAAATCCCTTGCCGGATTGATCGCAGCAACGTTCGGTTATCCTACCGGTGACCCGCTGCCGGCAAATGCCGCCGCCCGGACCCGCGAATCGGATCATTATCTCGATGCGTTTCTTGCCAGTGAATTTCCGGATGATTATGGAAAGGATGGTCGCAGAACGGCGTGGGCGGGAGCGGTTTCGTTTCTGCCGGCAGTGCCGGGTGACAAGGAGTGGAAGCTGGTGGTGGATGTTCTCAATTCCCACGGTGACGGCGTTTCAAATGTGCGTAACCCGCGTCAGGACAACGGTGAAAAAAATCCGATCCCGGTTTTCTTCCCCGCAGTGGAAAGCGGGACGAAATTCCGGTTCACCGTCGTTCCCATCGCCGGGCGAAGCACTCCGGAAACGTTGAATTTTGCGGTGAAAATGCTGAAAAACGGTCTGACCACCTGTGGCGTCGGAGCCAAGACTGCTGCGGGATACGGCTGGTTTATTCCGGATTCGGAAGAAAAGATTGCTGACCGTTCTTCCTGTTCGCCGGAGGAATTGGAAGTGATTTACCAGCAGGAGGTCGACAATCTTCCTGTTAACGGACTGGAGGATACGGTGGATGCACTGGCTTCCCGTGATGAGCTTTTTCAACGGTTATATCTCCTTCGACTGATGCGGGAAAAGGCGTCTTTGCTACGCAGATGGGAGAAGAAAGGAAATCCCCGTTTACAGAAAGTTACTGAGATTGCCGGGAAACTTAATCTGGAGCTCACTTACAAATGAAGGACTATTATGATTTTGAATTGCTGACGCCATGCCTCTGTCATGGCGCATCCAAAACGACGGCGGAAATGCGCATTCCGTCGATCCGGGGGCATCTCCGTCGCTGGCATACGATTCTCTTCGGCAGCGAGGATATGAAGCTGACCTGGGGAACGGCGAGCGGGAAAGTCATCAGCAGTCGGGTGATCCTGCGTCTGCTGCCTGTAAACAATGCCCCGGAATCGCAGATGCCGCAACAAGTGCTTCCACATGTGAAGGTTGGTCCCAAAGCATTTACCTGTTCTGCATTGAAGAGAGGAACCCGTTATCGGCTGCTGGTTGCCTTTCGTCCGATGACGTCAGAGCAAGTGCGGGAACGGGTGGATCGGGTCATCACGAGTTGGCTTTATCTGGGGTGTGTCGGAATGAGGAGCAGCCGGGCGTTCGGTTCGGTTTGGCCGCAGGGGGCCAAACCGGATGAGGCCGACTTCTGCAAGGAGGTAAGAATTGCGGCGGAAAAATTAGCGATAATGATTTCTGCAAAAACAGTTCCGAAGATTGATTTGGCAATCTGCACGGATACTTTGAGCGGTGGCGATAACGAAAAATATTTCGGTTATGTCAAGGGTAGAAATCGATTGACTTCTCCTTTGAAAATGAAGTACATCCGCCTCGCTGACGGGTTTCATCTGGTGTTGTATGCGACTTCCGAGGAAATCGTTTCCAGGGCGTTGGAACAGTTGGACAACGCAGGTAAGCCGCTGGGGAAAATCAAGTTCACGAGAATTTCAGACGGGAGGCCGCTGTGATTGAGGCGATGTTGATCGGAAATACGTTTCCGCTGACACTGGTGCGGCGGCGGTTGACGGTCGATGTTGTTCCGCTGGAGGAATTCCGGCGGATGGCGGCAGGGAGGCGCATCGTCTCCTTCTGGGGACACGCCAATACGCTGCATGCCGCTTCGGCGGCGGTCGGGTTCGATCTCTCTCCGGCGGAGGAGCGGCCTGTGCTGACGCTCTCTCCGGAGGCTCTGCCCGCCCTCGGCGATGAAGTGTTCCGCGAGTGCTGGATCCTCTCGCCGGATTTCCGCCGGAGCTTCCGCCCCGCGGTCGGTGACGAACTCAAGCCCGACGAAATATGCAGCTGGCAGTGTCTGCATCTCGTCTGGCTGTAAAAAACGAAGGAATGATATGAAGCGTTTTCGAACACACATCCTCATGGTTTCCGGGCAGGCGACGCCGAATGTGCTCGCGGTCATGGATAAATCGATCCGGCCGGATAAGGTCGTCCTCTGTGCGACGGACGACATGCGTCGAAATGCCGAAATTCTGGCTGCCTATTTCACCCTTCATCAGATTTCCGCCCGGATCTATGAACTCGGCAGCGCCTACGATTTCGCCGCACTTCAGGAGAAATTTCTGGATCTGGCCGCGGATTTCTCCGGCCGCGAGCCGGAAACCGGCGTCAATCTGACCGGTGGTACCAAGCTGATGACCATTGCGGCGCAACAGGTGTTCTGGCAGGATTTCCCCTGTTTCTACATCAATCCGGAACGGAACTCCATTCTCTCTATTTCGGAGGAGGGCGCTCCCGAGTATCCGATTGCCGGTCAGTTGAAGATCAGCGACTTTTTCGCCATTCATGGCTATCAGGTAGACACTCCGGCGCGAAAGGAGATGACGGAGAAGACCCGATTGCTCTGCCGGACTCTGCTCGGAGAGTACTCCCGGTACGTGGATTCGCTCAAAGAGCTCAATTATCTGGCCGGGGAAGCGAAGGGGACGCTTGTCGTTCGGAAAAGCATTCCGGAAAAATACTGGGAATTGCTCAAGTTTTTTCAGGATCATGGGGCGATCCGCTACTATGACAACAACAGAATCGAGTTCCCCGATGAGGAGAGCCGCCGTTTCTGCCAGGGCATCTGGCTGGAAGAGTGGGTGGGCAACGAGCTCAGGGAGCTGAATCGGCGGGTGAAACTGCAGGATTACGCCTCTTCCATCAAGATCAAAAGTGGAACCGACACCGAAAATGAGATCGATGCGGCGTTCTTGTACAAAAACCGGCTCTATCTGATCGAGTGCAAAGCGGCCGATCTGGGGAAAGACGCGAAGAGTGCGCCTCCGCTCTATAAACTTGACAGTCTGCATCTGCGGCCGGGAATGTTCACCGAGATGATTCTGGCGAGCTATCAGCCGCTGGATCCCTACGGGAAACGGCGTGCGGCGGATTTGGGGATTCAGGTGGTGGAGATGAGCAGTCTGCTCGGGCTGGCCACCTGTCTGGAAAAGATGATCTCTCCGAAGGGGCGTTGAATCGATGCCGTCGCTGGTCATCACCCGGGATACGGTTTCGGTGCGATTGCAGTCGGACCGCCTTGAGTTGATTCGCCACGCAGAGGCCGGCATGGAAAGCCTTGACCGTTTTTCTGTGCCGCTTCATGATGTGGAACGAGTGGTGATCTGCGGGCGTCCGATTGTGACGTTGCCGGTGCTTCATCGGTTGATGTCTTTACGGATTCCGGTGACATTTCTTTCTGCGCGCGGTCGGTGGCTGGGGGCGATTGATTCGGGGAACCGGCTCAATGCCGCCCGCCGCATCCGGCAGTATCGGCTTTTCGCGGAAGAGGGGGGGCGGGCAGCCGTGTCAGCTCGCTTGATCTTTGCAAAAATCCGGAATTCGCGCCGTGTGCTGCAGCGGCTTTCGGCGGCCCGTCGTGAGTCGGATTTGCCGCAGCAGCGTGAGGCGGCGATGTTTCTGCGCCGCTCCTGTATGGAAATCCGCCGAAAGCATCCGGCATTGGATGTTCTTCGGGGGATGGAGGGGATGGCGGCGGCCTGTTATTTTCGTCGTCTCAGTGATTTTTTCCCTCCGGAACTGCCATTCAAAGAACGTTCCCGGCAGCCGCCGTTGAATGCGGCGAATTCGATTCTCTCCTGGAGTTATACCATTGTACTGGGAGAAATTGAAACCTGCCTGCGGCTGCACGGTTTGGAGCCGGGGATCGGTTTTCTGCATACGGTAGAATACAGCATGCCTTCGCTGGCGCTGGATCTGCTTGAGCCGCTGCGGGCGCCGTTGTGTGATATGCTTTCATTGCATCTGCTTAACCACCGGATTTTGCGGTCGGAACATTTCCGATTTGAGGCGGAGGATGGCGGGACCTATCTGACGGATGATGGGAAAAAGTTGTTTTTCACTGCATACGAACAGACGATGGCGCGGAAATTTTCATTAAAACCCGGGGGCGAGCATACGGATTTCCGGCGGATTATCGAGCATCAGGTAAGGGCGGTCATCCGGATTCTGGAAGGAGAAGACGATGTTGAATTTTTCCACATGCCCTGATTGGGGGGAATATGGGATCGGGGAACCGATTCGCTATGATCCGGCAAAGGAGGTGTTCCGCAATATGCTTCGTCTGGTCGCTTACGATGTGGCGAATGCGCGGCGTTTGCGCAAAGTGTCGGAAGTCTGTAAAGATTATGGACTTCGCATAGAATACAGCGTATTCGAGTGTGATCTGGAAGAGCAGGTGTTTCAAACGTTCTGGAGTCGATTGCTGGAGTTGATTGATCCGGAAGAGGACCGCCTGATATCCTATCGGATTTGTGCGGGGTGTGTGGCGGATATCCGCAGTGCGGGAGTTGTGGAGCGTCCGAGGAAGGTCTTGTTGTACATTATCTGAAAAGAAGGGAATTTTCGGCATGAGACAAAACCGGGATAAAAAGGGGGGCTCATGCCGAAATCAGGAAAGTACATCCTGTCATGAACTAAGGAGCAATTTTCCCGGAAGAATTTCCTTATATTTTTTGTGATGATAAGTATAAAATGGTTCTCCTGCCGAAATGAGCTTGCAAATTCCTGTAGAAGAAGCTATATTGAATGCCGGTATCCAACCCGCCCCCAAAGCCGAAAGGCGTTTGAGACCCTATAGAAGTTTATGTGTTTCTTGGCGACACGCTCCGGAAGATCCAACCCGCCCCCAAAGCCGAAAGGCGTTTGAGACCATGACGATTGCAAAACAATCTCCCTTGTTTCCGGCAAGGTGATCCAACCCGCCCCCAAAGCCGAAAGGCGTTTGAGACTGTTACCGGGGATTGCCGTCCCCTTTTTGTTTACAGTATATCCAACCCGCCCCCAAAGCCGAAAGGCGTTTGAGACACACTTCTTCAATATAAACAATGTCTTCGAATATTTTTTGATCCAACCCGCCCCCAAAGCCGAAAGGCGTTTGAGACTGTCCTGTTTGATTTTCACACTTCACCTCACAGATATTTTTATCCAACCCGCCCCCAAAGCCGAAAGGCGTTTGAGACCCGCGTGTTGCGGTCTCGATTTCATTCATTACATCATATGATCCAACCCGCCCCCAAAGCCGAAAGGCGTTTGAGACAGTATCCGATTTCCAAGGTATCCCAATTACCATTACTATCCAACCCGCCCCCAAAGCCGAAAGGCGTTTGAGACCTTTTGGTGATTGATTCTATGACGATCAAAGGAACTCTTTCATCCAACCCGCCCCCAAAGCCGAAAGGCGTTTGAGACATGCCAAGCTGCCATTTGTCTTTGCAATTGTCTTGCTCAACGATTGAATCCAACCCGCCCCCAAAGCCGAAAGGCGTTTGAGACTCTTCGTCGTTGATCGTGGTCTTGGTGATGTTGATAAGTTATCCAACCCGCCCCCAAAGCCGAAAGGCGTTTGAGACAAAATCTCACTTGCCAACTCGCGCACTTTCGGCCACTGATCCAACCCGCCCCCAAAGCCGAAAGGCGTTTGAGACTTTAATAACTGGATCGTGATACATGAAAAAAAATTTCCTTGCTATCCAACCCGCCACGAAAGCCGAAAGGCGTTTGAGACTCATACAGCTTACCATCGGAAGCACGGAACAGCATCCCTTCTTATCCTCTCGCCACGGAAGCCGAAAGGCGTTTGAGACAACAGGACGGCGGCCGCAACCATGCAACCGCCCATGACGATCCCCCCCGCCACGGAAGCCGAAAGGCGTTTGAGACTTGTCCTGCCAGTCGATCATATCGGCCCAGATGTATTCCTGGAGCCCCCCATCCGAAGCCGTAAGACGTTTGAGACGAATAGACCGCCTTGTCGTAGAGCCGGACCGCCGCCGGCGATTCCCCCCCAGCTCAACAGGAAGCGTAATGTGTCAAGGGGGCAAAGGGGGATGAATTCTGCGACTGCAAATGCGCAACGGCATTTCATCGGAAAGTGATTTGAATGTACTATTCATACGCTTTACCTTAAATTTTTTTCAAAAAAAAAGAGAAGCGACATTGACATTTTATCTCCGGCGTGGTATAATTAAATTGTAATGCTAACAAATGCTAACGACAGGTCGGTTTTCAAACATGAAAAAAGAGAAGTCGCCCGTTGCGGAATACATGAAGATCCGCCGCTATATGCTCAATTTTGTCGAGCAGGCGGGAGAAAAATCCGTACAGGCACCGACCATTCTGGAGCTGTCGCGGAAATTCGGAGTCAGTCGCCCGACGGTCAGCAAGGCGATGAAGATGCTGACCGATGACGGTTACATTATCGGGCGCCCCGGTCTCGGCGCCTTTACCAATCCAGCGAAAATCAACCGCCTTCAGGTGACGAAATATAAAAATGTCGCTCTGATTGTCGGCGACGGCATGATGGTTCATTTCGAGCCGTACTACCTGGAGCTCCTCGGGCGAATCGGAATCGGAATCGCCCGGCAGAATTTCAAGGCCAACTTCATCCAACTGCCCTCTCATCAACAGGAGGCCGCAGCGGAGGAGATTGCGGCAACTCCCTGTGACATCCTGCTCTGGATCTCTCCGCCGGAGGAGCTTTCCCCGGTAATCCGGCAGTTGCGGGAGAGAGGAAAACGGCTTGTTGTTCTGGCAAATACCCCGGACTGCAAGGAGGGAAATCTGTACTTCGATTACGAAGCCTTCGGATATCGGATCGGGAAAAAACTCCTTGCGGAAGGGCGGCGGAACATCGCCTACTTGCTCAACACTCCTGCCTGGTCCCGGCCCCTGATCGGGTTGCAGAAGGCCTACCAGGAGGCGGGGATCACGCTGGATTCCCGTCTCTTTTTCCCCGATATGATTCAACTGTGGCCGAAACTGGAAAAACTGCTGAACGCTTCCGGCAAAGTTGATGCAGTGTTCAGCGCGGTCTGCCCGACGAGCGTCTTTCTGCCGTTCTACCACAGCCTCTCTCCCCAAGTCCACTCGAGGGTGCGCTTTATCGTGGAGGAGGATGGGCAGCCGGCGGAATCGTTTTCCGGCTGGATCTTCCGCACTCCATTCCAGAAGATGGCGGACGAAATCTGCCGCCTCCTTGCTCTGGAGTGCGGCGGCATCCCTCAGGAACAAACCGGAATCGGAATCCCCATTGTGGAACAAGAGGTCAAGGATGGAGTGTATCTATGAGACGGCGAGACAAGATTCCTGAACACGGCGGTCCAACGGAGAAAAAATTTACATTGATTGAATTACTTATTGTAATTGCAATCATTGCAATTCTCGCATCGATTCTGCTTCCCGCCCTGGAGCGGGCGCGGTCGAAGGCGCGGGGGCTCAGCTGCGGCAACGCGATGAAGACACTTGGACTCGCCGCGACGCAGTATGCGGCGGATTTCGACGATTACTGGGTGCCGTACAACTATCCCGGCATCAGGAAATGGTTCGCGAATGAGACATTTCACCGGTATGCCAATTTTCCGCGAAATATGGAATCCCCGCAGTTTGTGCTCCGCAGTGCCCTCTGCCCGGAGCCGTTCGCAGAACAGGTGGACAGCTGGATTGACCCGCGTTACGCAAAACTGGAAAATGTCTATGGAATCCCTTACAGTGGGAACGGTTGCGACTTCTATCCCGGGGGGAGCGGGATGGAGTACTCCCTCTTCCGGCTCAATAAAATCCGAACTCCGTCGAAGCGGTTCGGCTTTCTGGAAGGCTGCTGCGGCGGGCGTGTATACAACTACAGCAGTTCCTTGAATCACTGGCTGGCAGCCCCGCAGACTCAGGAAGAAGGCCGCGATGGAGTCATCGCCTACCGCCACGGCGGCGTGCAGACCAATTGCATCTTCTTCGACGGCCATCTGGAAATGAGGTCGCATGCCAACGTTGACGGGACGAACTATTCCTCCTCGCACCCGAATTTTTTTCTCTGGAGACCATATCTGTAAACAAAGAAAGGAGATTCTTCACCATGCAGATTTCAAAACTCTCCATCCTGTCCGCGGCTCTTCCGCTTTTTCTGAGCGCCGCAGAGCCGGTGTTCTATGTGCCGATGGATGGTTCCGCGGACATCCTCGGCAAAGGGGGCAGCAAGGTGGCCGCCGGTATCGTCCGCGGTACGGCAGACTATCAGCCGGGCGTGATCGGTCAGGCGCTGGATGTAAGGCGCCAGGCTTACGATCAGGTCACGACAGCCACTTTCACCCGTCTGCCGGAATGCGATACCGGTGACGGTACGATCGCCTTCTGGTTCAAACCGCACTGGAAGGAGACCGATCCGGAACAGTATCCGATCATCACCGGGCGCGACGATGCCTGGAAGTTTCGCTTCTATCTGCTGAAGTTGAAAAATGGACAGATCGAACTTTCAGTCTGCGTGCCGGGGCAGGTCCAGATCATCAAGAAGAATCTGTTCAAGCAGGAGGAGTGGGCTCACATCGCCTTCACCTGGAACCGGGCCGAAAATGAAGTCAGACTCTACATCAACGGCAAGGAGGTCGGCCACCAGACCCGGCCGGATGCGTACCGGAAACTGCCACTTCAGAAACTCAACTTCTTCTGCGGAACAGAGAACACCGACCGTTTCAAAGCCACTGTCGGAAACGGAGTGTATGATGAAATCAAATATTTCGATCGAACGCTGGACGCGTCGGAAATCTTCATGATCGCTTCCGGCGGGAAGAAAGAGAAGACGATCTCTCTTTCTCTGGAGCCGGCGTGGCGCAATGGAGAGCGGCTTTCATTTGCGTTCCGTTCTCCTGAAGCGCGCCCTGCCGGACCGAAACGGCTCCTCGTTTTGAATGGGGCGGACGCAAAAAAAAAAATTACTCTTTCCGCAATGGGGGGCTCCGGAAGAGTTGCGCTGATTGTGGAAAACGGCGGAACGACGCAAACCGTGGAGTCCTGCTACACGCTTTCGCTCAACGTTCCGCATAAGCTCACGCTCGAACAGGCGGACCGGACGCTGACGTTCCTGCTGGACGATGCCTTGCAGGGCCGTTTTGCAATGGCGGAGCCCTTCGGAGACATCGTCTCGGCGGAGGGGGCGGAAGGAATTTCGCTCCTTCCGCCGGAAACCGTTCCGGCCGCGGACGAGACGAAGCGCCTCGCCGATACAACGGTCCGCCCCGTGGAACAGCCGCTGTGGGATCTCGCCGATGCGCAGAGAACTGCCGACGGCGTCAGGCGTGGCGTCTGTCTGAACGGGTACTGGCGTGTCATACCTGTCAACGATTTCTCCTGGGCGCCTCCGCCGGGAGAGTGGGGATACATGCGCGTCCCCGGAAGTTTCCGTTCGCCGCTTTTTCAGATCTACCGCGACAGGAACGGGAAACTGGTATCCGCAAACTGGCAGTGGAACAATCGGAAGCTGATTCAGCACCGTGCCGGCTGGTATCAGCGGGTATTTGAGCTTCCGGCCGACCTGCGGAAAGGGGGGCGCATCTATCTGAACTTCACCAATCTCAACGCCGATGCCGGCCGTGTCTATCTGAACGGAAAGCTGGTCGACAGTTTCCGGCAGGACTTCAAAACCTTCACCGCAGTGCCGAACGCCCGCCGGATCGACGTCTCCGATCTGCTGGCGAAAGAGGGAAAAAATGTATTGACGCTGTTTCTCGACCGTCATTTCGTCGATCTGTGGCAGGGGGTGCCGAGCATCGGCGACCACGGTGAAATCGCGCTGGACGACGTGTGGCTGGAAAACGCGCCGGCGAAAATCGCTCTGAAAAGCGCGGTCGCCTTCCCCTCTTTCCGGAAGAAGAACGTTTCGCTGCGCGCCCGGATTCAGAATCCGACAGGCGAAAGAGGCCCCTGCGCTGTTCGATTCGATTTCCGGCGTGATGGAAAGACGCAGAAATCTTTCCTTCGCAAATTTACGCTGGATGGTTCGCCGGAGCAGCTGATTTTGTTTACGGGCACCTGGCGCGATCCGGTCCTCTGGAATGCGGAACAACCGAATCTCTACCGGATGAGTGTCGCGTTGATTCGGGAGGAACAGGAGGTCGATACCTTCCCCATGCAGGATTTCGGTTTCCGTGAGATGTGGGTGGAGAACGGTGAATTCCGTTTGAACGGCAACAAGATGCGACTGCGGATGTGGACGAGTCCGGGATTGAACCGGCTGCGTTACTATTACGGAAATCCACGGGCGGTCGGCCAGTATGTGGCGCATGTCAAAGAGATGAATTACGACACCGTCCGTTTCGACCCGTTCCGCAAGACCTCGCAGGTCGCCTGGAAGGACTATCTCAACGAATCCAACCGGCAGGGACTTTACAACCTTTTCCCGATGCCGCCCTACGAGGATGAGGAGCTGGTAGGCTATACGAAGGAGGTGGCCCGTTTTCTCGAACATTACGGCAATCATCCGACCATTTTGATGTGGTACACCGATTTCAACACCTGCAGTTATGCCTGGGGCCAGGATCCGGCCAAACTGAACGACACGGATTATATCCCCCTGGCCACTCTGCCGGCACGCAAACGGGCTCAGACTGCGGAAAAGGTGATGCGTTCTCTGGATCCGAGCCGGGAACTGTTTCAGCATGCGGGCGGCAATTCCGGGAAGATCTTCACCTCGATGAACTATCAGTCGCTCGGCACGCCGCTTCAGGAACAGGAGGACTGGCCGAAGCAGTGGTCGGCAAGACACACCCAGCCGCTGATGGTGGTGGAATCGGCGTTCCCGTTCCCTGCCCAGTTCTGGCATTTCGAGACGGGCGGCGCCGGCAGGACCGGATTTGAACTCGGTGCGGAACATGCCGCCCGCTACTTCGGTGACGCGGTGTTCGGCCGGGAGGCTCGACCGGTCCCCCATGCGAGTACCTGGCTCAATTCGCCGTATGCGAGCTGGAACCGCAACATGTTTGATCTCCACGCGCTGTTCTACCGCAACGTGGTCAAAGCGTGGCGGGCCTACGACATGTCGGGGCTCGGAGACTTCCCCGGCGGCCGTGACCTGAACCGCACCGCCCGCACCTACAGCGATCACACGGTCGTCTACGAGGTGGACGACAACGTAAAAACCGCCGGGCTCAAGCCGGATGTTCCCGTCGGCTGGAGCGAGACGCAGAAACATCTCCTGACCGACTATTCCCAGCCGGAGGGGCTTGACAAGATCATCCGCGCCTCCTTTGCACCGCTGTTGATCTTTCTCGGCGGCATGCCGGAAGATTTCACGAACAAGGATCACGCGTTTTTCTCCGGTGAAAAATTCCGCAAGAGCGTGGTCGTGGTCAATGATCATACTACATCTCAGACCGTAACCTGTCGCTGGGAGCTTACGATGGAAGGGAAGAGCGTCCGGCAGGGCGAAAAAACGGCAACCGCCGCTCCCGGCGCCATTCTCAAGCTGCCGATTCCGCTCACCGCTCCGAAGGTCTACAAGCGCACTGATGCGGAACTGCGGCTGACTGCGTTGAAGGACGATGCGCTCATTCTGGAGGATTCGTTCCGGCTGCAATTCTTTCCGAAACGGGTCCCGCCGGAGTTTCATGACATCTCCGCCGGGCTTTACGATCCGGATGGGGCTACGACGGCAATGCTTGAACAGGCGGGCTTCCCGTTCCGCAAGGTCCGGACGCTCGACGACGTGAAGCAGTGCCGCCTGCTGATTCTCGGCAAAAATGCGCTGAAGGAATCCAATCCGGAACTCCTGAAGCAGGTGGAGAATGCCCGGCTGATCGAACGTGGCTTGAAAGTGCTGATCTTTGAACAGAAGGCGTGCAATCTGGCCAACCTGGTATTTGAATCGCCGAGCGCCCGCAACGCCTTTCTGCGGCGTCCGGAAAGCCCGTATGTCGCCGGGCTGAAGGAGGAGGACTTCAGCAACTGGCGAGGCTCGGCGGACTCCGTCCCGGCATTTGTGTTGTCGGCGGAGAACAGCCCCCACTATCCGCGCTCCAAGTGGAAGTGCGGCAACGGCGGAATCGTCAGCGGAAATGTGATCCGCAAGCCGAGCTACGGCAACTTCCGGACGATCGTCGACTGCGGCTTCAACCTGATGTTCGCGTCTCTGCTGGAGCTCCGGAAAGAGCACGGTCTGGTGCTTTTCTGCCAGCTCGACGTGACCAACCGTTACGGCAAGGACCCCGTCGCAACAAAACTCGTGGACAATCTGCTCGTTGAAATGGGGAAACGGTTTGTTCCGATCGGTCCCCAGCGCGTCGGGTATCTCGGTGACGCGAAGAACGAGGCGATCCTCAAGCGCATGGGCATGCAGTATCGGAAACTGAAGCCGGAGAATCTCTGGGAGATCGGCGGGCAGCAGGTGCTGATCCTCGGTGCGGACCCGGTTCCGGAGAACCGGCGCGACGAGTTGAGAAAACAGCTTTCCCGGGGGAAGACGGTCGTCGCTCTCCCCGGCGCGCCGCTGGAGCTCCTGCCCGGCAAGCTGAAACGCGGAACCAGAGAGCTCTTTCGCGCCTCCGTTCCGAAACATGATCCGGTGTTTGCCGGAATTCCGGAGGCGGACCTCTATTTCCGCGAAGCGAAAAAATTGCCGGTGCTGGTGTCCGCCCCGGACTGGACGATCGCCACGCAACCGGCACTCTTTGCCAAACTTGATCAGATCATCACGGCGACCGTGGTATTGAATCTTTCCCCGGACGAAATTGACGGACTGTGGAATCCGGAAAAGGTTGCGCGCGTCTGGTCGGCCATCTTCACCAACATGAACATCGGCCTCGGCAAAGATCTGAAACTCTTCACCGCCGCAAAGAGTCGTCATAACACGCTCCGTTTCAGCCGGGGCAAAGCTGTGCCGGAAAGGTGCGGACTCCGGTTTGATCCGAAGAACGAGGGGAAGGTCTCCGACACGGAGGGCTTCGTCCCGATCAAGCTCGGTCTCTCCTGGGAAGCTCAGGGACATCAGCAGCCGAATCCGCACTGCACCTATCCGGCGGGAATGGCGAAGAATCTGAAGCGTCCCTACGACGGTTATGCGTGGTACCGCTGCACGGTGAAGATTCCCGCCTCGTGGAAGGGATGCACCCTGCGTCTCGTCGGCGGCCCGATCGACGACTGCGACTGGACCTATTGGAACGGGACGAAAATCGGTGAGACCACCTTTCAGACCAACCCGAAATGTTATCAGACGAAACGGGATTACACAATCCCGGGAACGCTCGTGAAGTTCGGTGCGGAGAATGCGCTTGTCATCCGTGTTTTTGACCGCTGGGGCGAAGGCGGCGTCACCGGTCCGCTCACCGTGATCGCCGAAGAGGCGAATGACGCCGATTCCTGGTCGCCCTACATTGACAAGCTCGACTTCTACGACGTCGACGCGTTTCACAACTGGTAAGAAAGGAGGAGGACAAGAGGTACATTTTCACTGGTTCATCTGTTTCCGCCGAAAACATTCCTCGAGATGATTCCGGCGGATTCTTTTCAAAAATTCAAAATGGAGATTCAGTATGCTCGGTATTTTTTCCATGAAAGATGAGATCCGGTTTCCGGAGAATTTCGTCTGGGGCTCGGCGACCGCCGGTCACCAGATCGAAGGCGACAACATCCACAGCTCCAACTGGCACCGGGAACAGGCGGAGCACTACCCGGAACCTTCCGGTAAAGCGTGCAACTTCTGGAACCTCTGGAGAGAGGATTTCGCTCTTCTCGGCGAACTGGAACACCAGATGTTCCGCATGTCGATCGAATGGTCGCGAATCGAACCGGAGGAGAGGCGGCATGACGAGGAGGCGCTGAAGCGGTACCTCGCAATGTTCGAGGAGCTGAAGCGGCGCGGCTGCCGGCTCTGCCTCACGTTGCATCACTTCTCCCATCCACAGTGGTTTGAGGAGAAAGGGGAGTTCTGCCGGCGCGACAACATCGGGTATTTTCTCCGCCATCTGGAGTATCTGGTGCCGAAGATCGCTCCGTATGTCGATCTGTGGAACATCTTCAACGAGTTCAACAACGGGGATTCGCTGGAGCTGTATGACCGGAAGGCCAACTGCCTCGTCGCGCACGCCCGGGCAGCGGCTCTGATCCGGAGCTGGTCGAAGGCTCCCATCAGCACAGCTCATGCGATGTGCCCCTATCAGCCTCGTGATCCGGAAGATGAGTTCGATGTGACGCGGACACGGATTCGGAACTGGGTCATCAACGACTTCTTCTATCACGCGATCCGGACTGGAGAGATTCTCTTTCCCTACCGCGACGGCGAGGTGATCGACGGGTTGAAACACTCCTGCGACTTCTGGTCGATCAACTACTACACCCGCCACTTCGTCACCGCACGGACCGCCGACGGCAATGCTCCCCGTTACGAATGCCATCGAATCCGCCCGATCAACCGGGAGTTCTATCTGGAGGAGTTTTACCCGCAGGGGCTCGTCGATGGGCTGTGCAAACTTCGCGATCTGCCGATCTATATCACCGAGAACGGATTCTGCTGCGACGACGACCGGCTGCGCATCCTCTATCTGGCGCGCCATCTGCAGGCGCTTGCGGAGGCGATCGAACGCTCCTGCGATGTGCGCGGCTATCTCTACTGGTCGCTGTTCGACAACTACGAATGGGGCAGTTTCGTTCCCCGGTTCGGCATGGTCGGGGTCGATTTCAAAACTTTCCGTCGCACGCCGAAACCGACTGCGTATTTCTATCGGGAGATTATCCGGAACAATGCGATGAGTCGTGAACTTCTGCTCGATTATCTGCCGGAGTTCCGGGACTGGATCATCTATCCGGCGGACCAGGGAGGCCGGCCATGAAGAGAAAACCGTTTTTCGCCTATCGTTCGTTCCGAAAAGAACTGCCGACCAGAAAGCAGTTTGCCGACCTTGGAATCCGTCAGTTCTGCATCTTCCCGGCCAACACGGTTAACGCGCTCGGGCAGCCCTATTCGGAGTATCCGCCGGTCTGGCTCGGCGACCGCTGTTACGATTTCGAGGCGTTCGACCGGCAGTTCGACGACATTCTCGCCTTCTGCCCGGAGGCGGAATTTCTGCTGATGGTGGATCTTAATTCGCCCCCGTGGCTGGTGCGGCAACTGCAGTGCCTCCGGCAGCCCGGCGACAGCTTCTGCGAAGTTTCCGAAGTGCTGTGCAGCGAATTGTGGCTGGATACGACCATGCACTGTCTTGAAACACTGCTGGAACATGCGCAGGAGAAATATGCTGACCACATCCGCTGCGTCATCCTCGCCTGCGGGGCTACTGATGAGTGGATGGATTACTCGCTCGGAGCCGAATCCGACGACAAGCGGCGGCGGTTTCTCGCCTGGCTCCACGAGAACAACCTGCCGGAACAGAAATCGATCCCCGATTTCGCCCGTCGCTACCATGCGGAACACTGCGACGGAATGCTTCGCGATCCGGAAGCGGACCGGGAGGCGCTGACCTACTGGAAATTCCACAGCGAACTCATTGCCGACGGCATCTGCCGCTTCGCCGAGGTTGCCCGGAAGCATCTGCGTTCGGAGCAGGAGATCGGAGTCTTCTTCGGGTATCTGATGGAACTGGGCGAGAAGAGCATGGTCAGCTGCGGTCATCTCGCGTACGAGCGGGTGGTCCGTTCGAAGGAGGTGGACTTCTTCATCGCGCCCGGCGACTACTGTGACCGCGCCATCGGTGGCGGAGGCGGCTTCCAGAGCCTCCACGGTGCGCTCCGGTTGAACGGCAAACAGTTTCTGCACGAACTGGACCATCACACCCACACCGCCAATCTGCAGCTGACGCCGCACATCCGGGTCTCCTGGTGTCGCCCCTGGCCGAATGCAAAGGCGGACATCGCCGGACTCCGTCGGGAGTTCTGCCGCACCCTGCTGCACGGCGCTTCGCTCTGGTGGTTCGATATGTGGGGCGGCTACTATTCGGACCCCGAGGTGCTCCGGAGCATCGGCGAAATGCGGAAGCTGTGGGAGTTTCTCGCCGATGCCGACCGGCTGCCTGACGCCGAAGTCGCGCTGATCGCCGATCCGGAGAGTGTTCTCTACTGCAACGATCTCCGGAAGGGAAATCCGCTGTGTCATATTTTTCATGAGGCCCAGAAGGTCTGCAACCGTTTCGGTGCGCCGTACGTCCTCTATGATCGGGCATCGCTTCCGTTGCTTCGCCGGGTGCCGAAACTTGCGATTCTCCCCTTGTGGGTAGAGCTGGATGACGTGCGGCGACAGGAGCTTGAACGCTGTCTTCCGGGAACGCGCCTGGTCTGGCTGGGCCCCTGTGGCCTGAGTGACGGTTCCCGCTGGGAACAGCAGCCTCTGCCGGGACTTCATCTGCCGGAGTATACGCAACTCACGCCGGAACTGCTGCGGAAAGAGGCGGCGGCGGCCGGGGTTCATCTCTACGGCGAGTGCAATCTGCCGCTCTGGGCGACGGAGGATCTTCTTTCGTGCCATTCCGCGGAGTCGGGGAAACGCACCTTCCGCCTGAAATGCAAGGCGGCGGCCGTCATCGAACTCTTTTCCGGAAAAACCGTCGCGGAACACACCGCAGAGTTCTGTTATGTGTTTGACGGTCCGGAAACAGTGTTGTTCCACCTGATTCCGGAGAAGTAATTTTCTCCCGCGGGGAAAGACGTGATCATGTCGGCGCAGAATCGCAACATCGGAATTTCGATGATGTTCCGTTCGCTGATCCTGACTGCTAGTCGCCATTTCCCCGCGGCTGAGAGGATTTTCGGAATACACTCCTGTCTGCCGGTTTCCTCTGGGGGATTGCGGCACTTGTCTGACAGCGCCGCCCGGATGGAACTGGGGGATGGATTTCTCTTCTCAACGCAGAATGGTCCCCCCTTTCCATAGAGGGGACCCTGCGTTTCACCGGGGCGGAATGCGGTTTCCCGGTCAGGCGTTCAGCTCCTGCCGGAGGGCGTAGGCGCGGTTGCTGGTGATCGAGTCGACGCCCAGGTCGATCAGGGTCTTCGCCCGCTCCGGCTGATCCACCGTCCAGACGTGGAAGGTGAAACCGGCTTTGTGAAGGGTTTCGACGTACTCCGGCGTCGCTTTGCTTTCCAGCAGGTCGATCCCGTCGACGCCGAGCGAACGGAGTTTGGCCGCCAGTTCGTCGGGCGTGTAGAGGAATCCGCGGTCCTCGCGCTCGTTGCAGGTGAGCCAGTAGGCACGGTGGGCCGGGAAGAGCCGTTTCACCGCCGAAATGGTCGTTTCGTCGAAGGCGATGAAGGTCAGCTGTTCCGGACGGCATCCGGAGGCGGCGAAGATCTCCCGGAGCCGGTCGACGATCGGGCCGACGCTCTTGAGTTCGATGTAGATCTCCCCGTAATCCGGCATGGTGCGGAGCACTTCCGCAAGCGTCGGCACCCGGGTGAAACGCCACTGCGGCCCTTTCCACGCGCCGGCGTCGAGCGCCTTGATTTCGGCGAGCGTGAGTTCCGCAAGTTCGCGTTTGACGCCGCAGGTGCGGCCGGCGTTGCTGTCGTGCATGCAGACCACGTCCCCGTCGCGCGTCAGATGGAAGTCCCCCTCGATCACGCGGGCGCCGCGCGCCCAGGCCAGGGTGAAGGATTCCAGCGTATTTTCCGGGGCCGCTTCGGATTCTCCCCGGTGTGCGACAAATTGAACCGCCATGATCGTATTCCTCCGTTTCAGCGTCACTTCTCACAATCCGAAGTAAATATAACATCGACTCCGGTGTTTTCCACATTTTCGAGCAGAATCTCGCCGCAGTGGACCGGCACTTTCACCTGCAGGCGGTAGAGACGGTTGAGCAGCGCGTCGATGTGGCGGCGCGGCAGTCCGCGGCTGGTGCGTACCGGAATGCGCGGCATCGACGGCGAATCCGACGCGACCGTGGCGGTGACCATACGGCGTGGATCGGTGAGTTCTTCCTGGGCGTAGGCCGCGCCGCGCGGACAGCGGTTGCCGGAGATCTTCCAGGATGCGTTTTCCTTTTCCCGTTCGGCGGTCAGCCGGCAGCCGGTCGGGCAGCAGATGCAGAGAAACTGTTTTTTCAGCATGATTGCTCCTCCTTGCAGGTCAAACGGAACCGCAGGGCGCCGGGCGCGGAGAGAAGGGTTCCGGGAATGTCGGCGGTCATCATTTCGGCGGGACGGATTGAACGATAACACCGTTTCCAGATCACTTCACCGTCGAGTGTGGCTTCGAGTTCGGCCTCTTCGCAGCAGAGCAGCGGACGGAAGAAGAAACGGGTGTCCCGCCGCGGCGTGAAGTAGTTGGGGATGGCGTACTTGAGGTTGGCTCCCGCCGTGACCGTGCCGCGTTCGGCGGGGCGGTCTCCGGCGAGGTAGCGCACCGCCGCGCGGGCCGCCGCCGTCGCTTCGAGCGAGACGAAGTCGACCAGATCGTGGACGTGCAGGACGTTTCCTCCGGCGAACACCCCCGGCACGCTGGTCTGGAAATCGGCGTCGACGATCGCGCCGCCGGTCGCCGGATTGATGGCGACGCCGAGCGGAACGGCAAGTTCGTTCTCCGGCAGCAATCCGACCGAGAAGAGCAGCGTGTCGCAGTCGATGCGGAACTGTTGTTCCAGAAGCGGAACACCGTCCCGGAGCGGGGCGACATCGACCGATTCGACCCGTTCGCGGCCGTGGATGCCGACGACCGAGTGTTCGAGATAGAGCGGAATGTGGAAATCCTCCAGACACTGGGCGACGTTACGGGGCAATCCGGAGGGGGTGGGCATGATTTCAACGACCGCCTTGACTTCGACGCCGCTCCAGCGGAGCCGCCGCGCCATGATGAGTCCGATGTCGCCGGAGCCGACGATCACCGCACTGTGCCCCGGCAGCATGCCCTCCATGTTGAGCAGTTTCTGCGCGGAACCGGCGGTGAAGATGCCGGCCGGACGGGTGCCCGGAATCGCCAGATTGCCGCGGTTGCGTTCGCGACAGCCCATCGCCAGAATGACGGCGCGCGCGTCGATCCGGGTGACGCCGTCGGCGGCGGAGAGCGTCGTCAGCGTGAAGGTGCCGTCCTCCCGGCGTTCGATCGAGCTTACGGTATGGCCGAGGGCGAATTCCGCTCCGGCCTCCTTCGCCAGAAGTTCCACCCGGTGCGCGTATTCCGGACCGGTCAGCTCCTCCTTGAAGTAGCGCAGGCCGAAGCCGTTGTGGATGCATTGCCGGAGGATTCCCCCAGCGGATTCCTCGCGGTCGATGGCGAGCGCGGCAAGGCCCGAACGGGCACATTCGGCGGCGGCGGCGAGTCCGGCCGCACCGGCGCCGATGACGGCGACGTCGCAGGTTCTGTGCTGAATCATAAGGTTTCCTCCTTCTGCGATTCGACCGGGAGGGTGCCGAGCCGTCCGCCGAGCAGGCGGCTGTTGCCGCCCTTTTTGGTCAGCTCCTCCATCGGGATGCCGGTCTCCCGGCTGAGAATCTTCATGATCTTCGCCGAACAGAAGCCGCCCTGACAGCGGCCCATTCCGGCGCGGGTGTAGAACTTGATGCCGTCGAGCGTGGTGTGGCCCTTGCGGATCGCCTCGACGATCTCCGCTTCGGAAACCTTTTCGCAGCGGCAGACGATGTGGGTCCAGGCTGGATCGGTCTTGTGGAGGCGGTCGAGCGCCTCGGGCGTCTCGTGGCGCGCCTCGTGACGGGGGGCGAGTTCGTACTGAATCTGTTCCTTCTCGACCAGCGTCAGCCCGGCCTGCTTGAGCAGATCCTTGACGTAGACGCCGATGGCGGGGGAGGCGGTGAGTCCCGGTGACTGGATTCCGGCGACTTGAATGAAACGGGGAGCCTTTTCCGAGCGGGCGATGTAGAAGTCCTCGGAGTGGAGCACCGGACGCAGTCCGGCGAACGAGGTGATGAGGTCGCGCGGCGAAATCCCGTTGACCATGTGGCGCACCAGCGAGAGGATCCGCTGCATGTTGTCGGCGCTGGTGGAGGTGTCGAGTTTGTTTTCGCAGGGATCGGCGGTCGGACCGATCATCGTGGTTCCCTCCGCAGTCGGAATCACCAGCACCCCTTTCGAATGGGCAGTCGGCACCGGGAAGATCACCCGGCGGGGGCGGGCGGGGCTGTTCCGGTCGAGCAGATACTCCTCACCCTTGCGCGGGTGGATGGTGAAGGATTCCCCGCCGAAGAGGGCGGAGACCCGGTCGGCGAAGAGTCCGGCGGCGTTGACCGCGTAGCGGGCGCGGATGGTGCGGCCGTCGGCGGCGGTGATGCGCCAGCAGTCGCCGTCGTTTTCGGCGGCGGTGACTTCGAAGCCGGTGCAGAGTTCGACCCCGTTGCGGCGGGCTCCTTCGACCAGGCTGAAGACGTAGCGGTAGGGCTCGATGGTGCCGCCGTTGGGGCAGAAGAATCCGCCGACCACTTCGGGATTGAGTTTGGGTTCGAGTTCGAGCAGGCGGTCGCGGCCGCACATTTCGAGGTTGCGGACGCCGTTGGCGACGCCCTGCGCGTAGAGTTTGCGCACGACGGCCATCTCCTCTTCGCTGAAGGCGACCACGACGATGCCGTTGCGTTCGAAGGGGAAGCCCAGCTCGTACTGGAGTTTTTCGAATTCGAGGTTGCCGAGGATCTCCAGCTTTGCCTTGAGACTGGTCACCGGGTGGTGGAAGCCGCCGTGGATGATTCCGGAATTCGCCTTGGAGACGCCGAAGCCGACGTCCGCCCACCGCTCGACCAGCGCCGTTTTCACGTGGTAACGCGACAGCTGCCACGCGGTGGAGGCTCCGGACACGCCGGCGCCGATGATTGCGACATCATATTCCATCGAGTTGCCTTTCCGTTCCCCGGATTCGGGGGTTGTTTACTTTAAAGTTTACTAAATATAAACTCGAATGGAATAAAAAGCAAGCGGTGCAGAAAAAAATCCGGTCACGGGGAAACGGGACCGGGACTTGATCTGCCCCATGATCGAATTTTTTTTTGAAAAAAAGAGGCGTGCATATCAACACGCCTCCCGGATTCGGAATGTTATTCCAGCACGCCGGACAACGCAATCATGCAGTCTGCCGGAATGCCCGTTTTTTTCGGAGCCTGGAAGAAGACAAACCCGTCTTCGGTCGTGCAGGGAATCAGAGTGCCGTCATTCAATTTGAAGGAGCGGAACGAGCCTGCCGTCGGCAGTTCCACCGCACAGGCATCTCCCTGTTTCGCGAATACCGAAGCGAACACTTTGCTCTCTTTCTGCGAGGCGACGTACACCGCGGGATTTTTGAACGTGCGCCCTCCGGCCTGACTGAGCGCGCCGGAGCGCATTCCCGGCCGTGAAGCGTGATAGCCGTTCGCCGCGATGGTCAGTTTCCCGTGTTTGAGCGGCTCTTTGTTCAGGTTGGCCAGAATCTCCGTATTGCCGTAACAGGCATCGATGATACCGGTATCGGTTCCACCGGGCCTCCGGTGTTCGAAGCGGACCACCGGTTCTCCCACCCACGGAGAGGTGACCTCCTTCTGCACAACGGAGAGAAAGTCGAGGCGGCCTTTATCCTTCGGGCGGGAGATCGCGTCGATTCCGACCCAGTATTTCTCCTTGGTGGGTTCAAAGGTCGGATTGAAACCGAGCCCGAGCTGCCAGGAGAGCACCGCGAGGCTCTCCGAGAAGGCGTTGAGATTGTGGGTATGCATCTTCAACTTGTCGTGCATGATCCGCTGTGCCATCGGGTAGATTTTCCACAGGTCCGGCGCCCACATCGCATGGTAGTCCACATTGCCGGAGCCGCGGAATTCATTCGGAATCAGTCCGAATCCCATGCCGAAGAAGGCACACTCGTAGTTGACCAGATGGGCATAGCCGCCTTCGGTGGTGAGCGGAATGCGGGCGGAATCGGTTCTCGCCTGGTTGATCAGGCCGGTAATGTAGGCGGTGCGGCTGGGAGAGGCCGGATTGAAGTCGTAGAGATTGATCCGGACTCCCACCTGATCCTGGAAGAGAAGCGATACCGGGAAGATCGTCTGAAATTCCGTGATCGTTTTGTCGTTCGCCCGGCGGACCGCCGGATGCCACATCGTCGTGGTATAGCCGAACTTCGGATTGTTTCCGTATCCATACTGCTCCTGATTGGGTTTGCCGTTCTGCTGTTTGAGCAGTGGAGCTTCTCCCTCGCGGGCGAAAGTCGGCGAGCGCGGGGTGGTTTCGCACCACCAGCTGGAGTTGGAGTAGGGCATCACGAGATGACCGCGCTTCTGCAGTTCACGGGTGATTTCTCCGTGACGTTCATGCTGTTTGGCGAATGGGAAGTGGTCCGGATAGCTGGCGTCGAATCCGTTGCGCAGATAGCTCAGGGAGTGGATCAGAGTCGGAACCGGCAGATCATCCATCATCTTCTTGCTGTAACGGAAATCGCCGCCGCCCGCATGGAGGTGGAGGGCATCCTTGAAGGGCTGAACCATCTCTTTCGGCATTTTCTCCTCCAGTTTCCGGTTGATCGCATTATCGGTGCAGTAGGCCTGAAGATTGGCCTCCGGTGTATCGAAGCGCATCCGGACGACGGGGGATTTCCAGGAACCGTTTTTCTCAATCCACACCATGAAGGAACGGTCGAACCAGCCACGACTTCCCCCGCCGCAGCTGAGTGTGGAGCTTTCCAGAATGGAGTTCGGATCCCACGGCTCCGGAGAGAGCGGCTGGATCGAATAGAGTCCAAAGCGGATGTTTTTTCCGTCGAACTGCTGGAAATCTGCGGTTGCCGCAGGATACGGTACGGAATAGGTGCGTCCGGTCAGGGGGAGGAGTTCCGCATAAAAGGGATAGCCGCCGCATTCAAACCAGTTGCCACCGTTCCGGACGAACTTCCTGATGGCTGAGATGAAGACTTTGCCGCCTTCCGGTGGAACGGGGAGTGATTCGCAGTACGGATTGACGAAAGCCAGAACCTTTGAATCGGAAAGCAACTGCATCGCCTGTGTCGCCGATGTGGCCAGGATGAGGTTTAATCCCTGTTCCTTTGCAAACTTCTTCATGGCATTTTCCCAGATGTTGACGGGAATTCTGCCCCAGTTGCCGACCAGCGGACCATTGAACAAAGAATAGAGCACGATATTGCGGCGGGCGGGGTTTTGTTTCGCCTGATCAGCGATGACGGCGAGTACCGACTGGATAAAGATGTTTTTCCCTTCGGTGTCGATGACGCGCAACCGTTCGTTGGTAAGCCGGTCATTGGTCTCCTGCCAGCTTCCAAACTGCCAGAAATTGCCTTCCCCGCCGAGACTGTTGCCGGAGAGAAACGGGCCGTCGGCGGAATCAACCAATACGGTTTGTGAAAAATCTGGAGCGGTCGGCCGGTGGACTCTGCGGCGGGAAGCGTTGATCTTTGCCGTCAGTTCCGGAGAAAAGAGCTTTTTCCCGGCTTCGGTGACCTTCTGTTGAGCGGGAGAGGTCTTTTGAAAGTCCATTTTCTTCAATTTTCCGCCAAGTGTCTTCCGGAACCCCGCTTCTCCCCGGATGACCTGCCGGTAACCGATCGGAGCGGTCAACGGGGCCTGTTGGAAAAATTTCGGTTCCAGCGCAAATCCGACGCTGAACATGCCGTTGCCCGGCATGATGAAACGATCGAGGTCGCCGGTATTGAAATAGATTCTGGCAGGAAGATGAAAATCCTTGATGACGGAACGATTGCCGTTTTTTACCTCTGCCTGCAGATCGAGATATCCTTTGCCGGGGATCGCCGTGACCTGGATGAGAGCTCCAGCCTTCCGGTAGGTTGCGACGATTTTTTCGCCTTCCCGGGTGACGTTGCAGGCGGCGCCGTTCGGATAGATCTCCTTCTGGTTGGCTTGTGCGCTGAACAATGCATTGGATTTCAATGACAGAGTTTCATTCCGGTTGCTGATCCGGGTGATGGAGCCGTTTTGCGGAGAAAACCAGACCGTGGTATCGCCGCAGTCAAGTTTTAAGAGCTTATCAACTAATAAATTGATTTTAATAGCTCCTTGTGCTATATTATCTTC